>Ga0181533_1000049_pt1 | contig 133643 bp, 109 predicted proteins | sample PEATcosm2014_Bin_45_FD_119772 | JGI IMG/M metagenome (GOLD analysis project Ga0181533, IMG submission 119772) | Peatland microbial communities from MTU Mesocosm Facility, Houghton, MI, USA - PEATcosm2014_Bin11_60_metaG | ecosystem: Environmental > Terrestrial > Soil > Wetlands > Peat | place... | reverse complement strand
TGGCGTCTCCTTCCGGCGTGACCGGTCCGTTGGCCGCCTCCCCCACGATCTTGGCTTTTACTGCGCCGGCATTGGTGGCGTCAATCGCGTTCTCCAAAGCGGCGGGGATGAGGATGTCACACTGGAGTGCAAGCAGTTCCTGCGGGCTGATGGTTTCAGAGTTGGGCATGCCCACCACGCCTCCGGTCTTCTCTTTGTGCATGATGAGCTTGGGAATGTCGAGCCCATTGGCGTTGTACACGCAACCGCGCGAATCGTTGACGGCAATGACGTAAGCTTGATTGCTGTCGAGCAATTGCGCGGCAATGGAACCGGCATTGCCAAAACCCTGTACCACCACCTTCGAACCCTTGATAGGGATGCGAAGATGCTCGCCCGCACACTGAATGGTGTAGAAAACACCACGACCGGTGGCCTCATTTCGTCCCAGCGAACCGCCCAGAGCAATCGGCTTTCCGGTGACGACCCCGGGGATGGGATAGCCTTTGGTCATGCTGTACGTATCCATGATCCAGGCCATGATCTGCGAGTTGGTGTAGACATCCGGAGCAGGGATGTCTCGTTCCGGACCAATGAGCGGCAGAATCGCGCTGGCATAACGGCGAGTCAGACGCTCAAGTTCCGTGAGCGACATCTCTTTGGGATTGCAAGTTACGCCCCCTTTGCCTCCGCCAAATGGAATGTTTACCACCGCACACTTCCAAGTCATCCATGTGGCAAGAGCTTTCACTTCATCAAGCGTAACTCCGGGATGATACCGAATTCCACCTTTGGCCGGGCCCCGCGACGTGCTGTGCTGAACGCGATAACCCTCGAACCTTTGAATATGCCCGCTGTCCATCCGTACCGGGAGATTCACGTGCAAAATCCGCTCCGGGTACTTGATCATGTTTCGAACGTTGATGCTCAAATCCAGTGCATCCGCCGCGAGATCGAAGTTCTCCATGGCGGAGTCGTAAGCTGTCTTGACGGTTTGAGTTGATACTGCCATTCAAACACCCCCATTTGCGAGAGACAAACTCAGATCCAGGGGGAGTATGGACCAACCTATTGTCAAACACAACTGCTATAAAGTAACTAGGACAAGATGTCATGGAGGACAAATTGTATGTGTCACGATGTGAGAACCCGGTGTCGGTGTCATTTGGAATGCGGTCCCTTTCGAAACCCTGGTCATTCCCGCAAAAGCGGGAATCCAGTTCGACGTCGGGGTATTTCCAATGGCTTGCGTTTCCCGCTTTCGCGGGAATGACTGCTCCTGGGAGCACCCGTGCCTCGCCAATGACACCACTACGTAAGAACCCAACTTCGTTCGGTCGAAGTTGGCCCTCTGGCCGATGTTGGCTGGCACATGAATTGCTCCCAATTTACGTGGGGCCGTCACAGAGGCGGAAGTTGTTGTCCGCAAATGTGTTCCGAGTGTGGGAAACGCGTTCGCTGGGTATAACGGCGCAGCGCCAAGGCGGTCAGAGGGGGGAAAACGGTGGATTCACAGACTCCTAAGCAGGCTGATGCACGTCCGGTGGAAGCCAAACCCAAGCTGCGGCGGAATCCCAAGGCGCCTCGCCAAGTGTTGCCGGTGCGGTCGCCGGAAGAGCGAGTGCAGGGCGCCGCCGAGGTCTCACTGGGCTTTTCACTCGAGCAAGCCCGGATTGAAGCGCTACGCTGCTTGCAGTGCAAAGATCCCGTTTGTGTGGAAGCCTGCCCCCTTCACATTAACGTCAAGAGCTTTATCGACTTAATGGCGCAGGGAAATTTTGACGCAGCCTTCCAAAAAATCAGCGAAGAAAGCCCATTCCCGGGAATCTGCGGCCGGGTCTGCCAGCACGAGTTGTACTGCGAGAAAACTTGCCTGCTGGGAAAAAAGCTCGAACCGGTGGCGATCGGTTCGCTCGAACGCTTTGCGGCGGACCAGCATCGAGAGATGAGATCTCCCACGCCGTCCTCCGCGCCCACACCCCAGGGTGCGCGTGTCGCTCTGATTGGCAGCGGTCCGGCATCCCTGATTGCGGCGTATGATTTGGTGCGGAATGGTTATCGCGTGACGGTCTTTGAAGCCTTGCACCAGTTGGGTGGCGTGCTGGCTTACGGCATTCCGAATTTCCGCCTGCCAAGGGAAATCATCCGCCAGGAAATTGACCGGCTGCGGGCGATGGGAGTGGAATTCCGCAAAGACGTCATCGTGGGCAAGACTTACTCCGTGGAAGAATTGTTCGCGGAAGGTTTTGAGGCGGTTTTCCTGGGCACCGGCGCGGGCCTGCCGCATTTGATGGGCATCCCGGGCGAGAACCTGGTGGGAGTTTACACTGCCAACGAATTCCTGACGCGGCTGAACTTGATGGAAGCCTTTCGCTTTCCGGAAGCGGACACCCCCGTGAATATAGGGAAGCGCACAGTAGTCGTGGGCGGCGGGAATTCCGCCATGGATGCCGCGCGTTGGGCGCGACGCAAGGGCAGCGAGACCACCATCATGTTCCGTCGTGGGCGCGCCGAGCTGCGCGCTCGCCTGGAAGAGATCGAGCACGCCGAAGAGGAAGGCGTGCACTTTGAATTTCTGGCGGCGCCCGTCCGCCTGTTCGGCGACGAAAAGGGCACGCTGCGCGAGATGGAGTGCATCCGCATGAAGTTGGGCGAGGTCGATGAATCCGGGCGTCCCTCGCCGGTTCCCATGGAGGGCTCGGAGTATCGGGTTCCGGTGGATACCGTGGTCATGGCGATCGGACAAAGTCCCAACCCCACGGTGCAGCGCTCGACACCGCAACTGGTAACGAACCGCGGCAAGATCACGGTGGATACCAAGGGGCAGACGAGCATGGCGCGCGTGTTTGCCGGCGGCGACGTGGTGCGCGGCGGCTCCACCGTGATTTTGGCCATGCGCGATGGGCGCGCAGCCGCAGCAGCGATTCATGATGCTTTGAAGGATCACCAGCCTGCAGCGGTCGCGGGGACCGATGTAGCGCCGGGCGTTAGCCCGGCATCGGGCGGTGCCGATCTGAAGGCCGGCGCTACAGATGCGCTCGCTGGAGCGGCGGTCTCTGACGGCCGAACCATAGTGGAGAATCGCATTCTGGCGAAGCGGCTGATAACTCCGGAAATTGCCTGGTTCGAGGTGCAGGCCACCGGCATCGCCCGGCACTGGCAGCCCGGGCAATTCGTAATCGTACGCCCCCGCGCGGACAGCGAGCGCATCCCGCTGACGCTGGTAGATGGATACCCCGATGATGGCCGAATATCCCTAGTGGTCCAAGCCATAGGCAAGACCACCCGGGTCATGGTGGGTTTGGAATGTGGCGACATTTTGTCCGATCTACTGGGCCCACTCGGGCAGGCTGCGACGATCGAAAATGTCGGACATGTTGTCTGTGTCGCCGGAGGCGTGGGCGTGGCGGAGTTGCTCCCCGTGGCGCGGGCTTTCCGCCGTGCCGGCAATCGCGTTACCGCCCTGTGCGGAGCGCGCTCCCAGGCGCAGATCATTCTGGACGAGGAACTCCGCTCGGCAGCGGATGAAGTCCAGTGGGCCACGGACGACGGTTCGGCGGGAATGCACGGCACGGTGGTGGACCTGATGCGGGCTTGGAAAGCCACGCAGTCAGGGCCGATCGGCGCCGCCCACGTGATCGGACCCATTCCCATGATGCGCGCCGCCGCCGCGCTCACGCGCGAGTGGGGCGTACACACCATGGCCAGCCTGAATCCCATCATGGTGGACGGCACCGGCATGTGCGGCGGGTGCCGCGTTACCGTGGGCGACAAGGTGAAATTCGCCTGCGTAGACGGCCCGGAATTCGATGCGCACAAAGTTGATTTCGATGAACTGACGCGCCGCACTCGCGCCTACCTCGACCAGGAACGCCAGTCGCGCGAAGCCCACGCCTGCCAAATCGGGTTGGGGCAGTAGCGTTTGATTCCCATGGGTGCAGCGCAGGCCGATGGAACCGCAAAAGAAAGTCAAAAGGCAAAGCGCAAAAGGTAAAAACGGGAAGGGTGGCGCGGACCTGTTCTGTAGGTCCGCGCTACATTTGCTGGGCGCGTGACAAGGTGCGGAGTTGGCGCGGGAGCGTCGAGCAAGCTAAAAGAGGGCCAGCGATGGAGCGCTAAGACCACCCGAAGCAGGCATTGGTACGTCACCCACTCGCAAGGATTGGAGTTGGTCGCAAAGGCACCTCGCCTGTTTCCCACCAGTGCTTTGCGTCCTGTGAAGCAATCTCAAGGTCGATGCCACGCTTCAGGGCAGCCTGCTTGCAAATCAGAATCGCTGACGCAAGAGAGTTCGGATTGGCGATGATTAGACCAGAGCGTTTTTGGATCGAAGCGATTTTGGCCATCGCCTCGGCCTCAGTGCGCGCATCGTCGCGGAAATCGACGACTTCTTTGCTGATGTAAAGATAACCAGTGCCACGCGGCAGAGTTGCGCCTGGCCACCCACACGGGCAGTCGTTGTCTGCGCATATCCCATCTCCGGGTGGGCGAGAGCACTCGAAAAATCTATCGACTGCTCCTGCCGCGATCAGGGCCTTGACGCAATCTGCGTGGTTCTTGTCGGCAGCCAACATGAGTGCAGTCAGACCGTTGTAGTCCTTCCCGTTTACCTCTGCGCCAGCCGCGATTAAGGCCTGGAGGCAATCCGCGTTGCCCTGCTTAGCAACTATGATGAGCGCCGTGTCACCCTTCCACTCTGCATTTACATCCGCGCCCGCAGCGATTAGGGCCTGGAGGCAGTCCACGTTGCCCCTCTCGGCAGCCCACATGAAAGCAGTGTAACTGCTGTCGGCCTTCGCGTGCACGTCCGCGCCGGCCGCGATCAGAGACTTGACCTGGCCCAGATCGCCGTTTTCGGCCGCCGTCATAAGCGCCGTAACACCATGAGGTGCGGAAGTTCTCAAAGAAGGACGCGGCGTCGACGGTGCCTTGGAGGGTAGAGAGCGTGCCGGAGGCGTGACCGGCGCTGAAGGTGTCGGCTTTGAACCGCCGCCAAACAGTTTCTTCCAAAGGCCCATATTGTGGCTTCCTCTCGTGCTTGTGTCATCTGGCCGGAGGTTGAAGACGACCCTCTACGACCGCATAGCAAGATTCTTACCCAATCACGGCTCCTAAGCGTACGATTTTTTGAGTTCCGTGAGCAGATCCCAACTTCCTCCGGCCTGTAGACCATCACTTCCACTTCCACCGGCAGATCGGCCAGAGCCACGTGAAGCAAGGTAGCGCGGACCCCCGCTTTTGGGGTCCGCGGCTCTTCCGTGGGAAAAACCACCCATTGCAAGGACGGGACGCTGCGCCGCACTTGCTTTATCGTCATGGTACATTCACTCAGATGTCGCAGGAAGAACCGCAGACCCCAAATACGGGGGTCTGCGCTACGCTCGCTGCTTGGTCACCAGCACGTCAAAGTCGCTGCTTGACCCGGCGTCACCCCGCGCTTGACTGCCGAACAAAATCACCTTCTCCGGTTACGCCGTGTCAACAATGCGGCGGACAAAATCGTGAATTAAGGCGTCATTTAGGGAACTCGTCTTGCGAAACCTCCGCCGAGTATACCAGAGGTTCGCGCCGGGGGGCGGAGGCGTGCGGCGCGTGCAAGGCTTTGATGGGCGGACGTTAGAGGGGGGAAGACTCGTGAAGCCGTTCCAGTATGTAGGTTGCCAGAGTAGATGAAAACTGGGCTGTTGATAATAAAGGCCCAAGGGACGCTCTGTGTCACGATTCATGAAAAGTTCTGCCACGGTTCCTGAAAATATCCTATGTTCTTGCCACAGTACTTGAAAAAATCCTACCCATACCATCCCACCGGGGCAGGCGTTTGGCCGTCGTGCATTCACAGTGCTTAACTGTTCGGGGCGGGAACGTTGGTAATCGCTGGGCGACTACGAGTTAGTAATCCGGCGAAGTGCCCACTGACCAACGGTTCCAGAAACCGTCATCCAAGTACAACCGCCAGTCATGACAGCACGGACCAATCTGCGCTATGCCGATTAAGTAGCTGAGTGACTGCGTGGGGTAATTTCTGATTAGGCGCGCATGCTGCAAGATTCGTGACCGCAACCGACAAGTGGCGGGCCTTGCGCCAACCATTGCTTGGCGGAATGAAATCGCCGCTACGCCTTCTTCCGCAAACTGTTAAGCGGAGCCGAAATCCTAGCTCCTCCCCTTTGATAATCCCTGACGGCCTCTTTAGTTTTTTGCTTGACAAACTATTGTAATAGTACTAGTACATTAGTTATGGCGACCAAGGCCCGCACTCTCACCAGGCAAGAACTTGAGATCATGAAGGTGGTCTGGGAGCTTCAGACCGCTACGGTCCGCGACGTTTACGAGGTGCTGTTACGGCGGCGCAAAATAGCGTACACCACGGTCATGACCATGATGAACACCTTGGAAACCAAAAAATACCTCAAGAAACGCGCGCAGGACCGTGCCTACGTCTACCAAGCCACCCGCCCCCGCAGTCAGGTGATCAAAGCCATGGTACGCGAGTTCGTGGACCGGGTGTTCAACGGCTCCGCCGAGCCGTTGTTGGTGCAACTCATCAAGGACCGTCGATTATCGAAAAAAGAGCTGGAAGAGCTCGCGCGCACGATTGAGGAGGCAGAATGAGCCCCTCATGGATGCTGGGGAATTTAGTGGCGTATAGCGTGCAGGTGGCGGTGCTGGTGGTGGTGGGTGGGCTGGCCGCGGCGGTGCTGCACCTGAAGCAGCCGCGCGTCATGCTGGCTTACTGGCAGGCATTGCTGGCCGCGTGCCTGCTTTTGCCGCTGTTCCAGCCCTGGCAGCAGGAGGGCTTGGCCCCGGCGCAGGGCTCCGCGACGATCCTCGGCACGGCAGCTAGCGCCATTGATTCGCGTCTTGATTTGTTTCCACTTCATGCCTGTGTATTGCTGGTGCTCGTTGCGGGCCTGGGTGTTGGGCTGCTGCGACTGGTGCTGGGCCTTCGGCGCCTCGACCATTACCGGCGCGCCGCGGTCCGTGTTGACCCCTTGCCGGGCACGCTCAGTGAGGCGCAGGCGCTGGTGAGCGTCGCGGCCACCTTCTATATCTCTGATCGCATCGAGTCGCCGGTGACCTTCGGGTGGCTCCGACCCGCCGTCATCTTTCCCAGGCGCTTCGAACGTATGGACGAGAGTCAACAGCGAGCGATTGCCTGCCACGAGCTGCTGCACGTTGCGCGGCGCGACTGGCCGGTGAATTTTCTGGAAGAAGTCATCCTCGTGTTTTTCTGGTTTCATCCTGCCATTCGGTGGGCAATACGCAACATTCGCCTAGCCCGCGAACAGGTGGTTGACGGCGAGGTCGTAGCGCTCGCCGGGGCGCGCAAATCCTATCTCCACGCGCTGCTCGAAATCGCTGCGGCGCCGCGAGCGATCACCTTGCCTGCACCCCTGCTCCTCGTTGAGAGTCAATTAACGCGGCGTGTTGCCTCAATGGTGAAGGAGGTCCGAATGTCGAAGCCCAGACTTATTGCGTCGTTGGCGATTGCCTTCGCCGTGCTTGTGGGGGCAGGCTCGTGGGCCGTCAAGACTTTCTGGCTCAGGGCTCCGCTGGGCTCTCCAACGCACATGATCGGGTATATATATTCGTCTGGCGGACCCGGCGGCGGGTTCCCGTCCACCTTCATGTACTATATGGCCGAAGGCGATGGTCGCGCCGGTTTTTCGTTGCGCGACTTTGGCCGCGCTCAGATCAAGGGGCCGGTGCCCATCTCGATGCCCGGACCTCCTTACACGTCCCAGGCGAAGAAGGATAAAGTGGAGGGAGCGGTATTCGCGCTGGTGGACGTGGATGCCGACGGCAACGTCGCCGCGGTCAGGCTCACCGCCGTCAGTCTGTCAAGAAATCTGACCGATGGGTTGGATCAGAGCGTGATCGACACCGTGCGCACATGGAAGTTCAGGCCCGCCACGAAAAAGGGCAAACCTCTGCCCGTAACGGTCCACGTGCGAGTGAACTTCAGTTTGAGTTAGCCTGGATTCTCAGTTCGCCCCACGCCGCAGATCACCAGATCGCGGAAGTTCCGCGTCAAGGCAAATAGCCGGGACTACGCGTGCGCCCCAGGTCCCTCCAGGCACACCTTCAATTACCTGATCGCGGCTGCTGCGGCAGTTTGGCTCAGACCGCCGGACTCACTTCGAGAAGTCGCGTTCCGGGAAAATGGCCGCCGGCTGACAACATAGACCCTGTGTAACGGCGTAGTGTAGACTGACGCACTCCAACGCCAGGACCGTCGCTCGCTCGCCATTTATGGTAGTGTGGACCGCAACCCTGGACAAAAAGCCGCGGACCTACCGAACAGGTCCACGCTACGCTTACTAAATTTAGAAGCACCCCGCGCAGGTCCGGAGTAAGATCCTTGGCAGCCTATGAAGAGACCCTACACCCCGAAGCAGGGCCAGTATCTGGCGTTCATTCACTATTACGGCAAAATCCACGGCTGCGCACCCGCGGAAGCCGATATGCAGCGTTATTTCCGAGTCTCCCCACCCTCTGTTCACCAGATGATCCTAACGCTGGAAGCGCACGGACTGATCGAACGGACACCCTAGCAAGCCAGGTCCATCCGTCTTCTCATACCGCGTGAGGAGCTGCCTGACTTGGAGTAAACAAAAAGCTGCGGACCTACCGAACAGGTCCGCGCTACGCTTGCTTGACCCCAGGTTTCAGCAGCCGTTGTGTCGCTGCGTGCAACCACCCACATGCTTAGCGGGCATCACTTTGATTCGCGGCTGTAGCCTTTGAAGGAGAGGAAGGCGCCAACCACCAGAAACACGATCGCCACCGCAGGGAGAACGCCGGTAGTCTGAACGGCTCCAACCGCGATCCGGGCGAGCCGGGTCGGAAATAGTATTCGTGAAAGACCGCCAAGAAGGCCGAGCCAGCCGACAACGGTCACGAGCACCGGCCAGTTGCCCTCCCAGCGATTGTGCGCGCGCACGATGGCAAGTCCGGCGACGAACAAGAGGAAGCCCGATACGAAGATAAGCGCCGGGTCGTGGAAACCGTGCTCAACCAGGGCGGGCCAGGCGCGGAAGTTCAGCAACACAGCGACGGCCCCCGCCACGAGAGTGGGGCCGATGAGGCCTGCGATTGATTTCGATGTTGTCATAGGCCATCCTTTCCCTTCGGAGCATGCCAATTATTTATCCGGGATTTCTATTTTGACTTCCCGGCCGACCGGTAACCTACACCCACGCCGTCACTCGGCAACCGGAATTTCCATTTTGGCTTCCCGGCCCGACCGATAATTTTATATGTGGCCGCCTCAGTTTGCAACGCCTCAGCATACCGAGGTCCTTCGCTACGCTCAGGATGACAGCATTGGTGCGTTTTTCCGCAGCCTGTGAAGCAGGCGTAGCGCGGAGCTGTTTTGAAGGTCCGCGCTACGCTTGCTCTTCCTTTTTCCCGGTCGTAACATCATGGCGTGAGAGCGTTGGCGAAATTCCCCTTCTCCGCTCTGTCTCTCGGCCTGCTGGGCGTGGTGTTGCTTGGCGTGCAAGTCCCGTTGCGCGCCGACGAATTCAGCAAATCCTTTCATTATTCCGCGCGCATGTTTTCCTTTGGCACGCTTACCATCGACACGCGCATGGGCGATATCCAAGTGGATGGCTGGGACGAGCCGCGCCTGGAAATCGACGCCGAGAAGGTGGTGGAAGCGGGGAACGAGAAAAAAGCCGAGCCGCTTTATGACCAAGTGCAAGTGGTGTTGGATGGACAAGACAAGCAAGTTCTGCTGCGCACGCTTTATCCCGCGCGCCGGCTGTGGCGGCCATTCCGCGATGAGTCGAAGCTTTCCGTAAACTTTCACATCCACATGCCCTTTGACGCCAACGTGAGGATGAAGTGCGTGGACGGCGATGTGCGCGTCAGCGGCCTTATCGGCAAACAGGAAATCAGCGTCAACTACGGCGACGTGGAAATCAACGTTCCCTCCATCTACCGCCTGCGCTCCTTAAACGCGCGGTCCATTTTGGGCTACGTGCAAAGCGATTTGCACGGAGAAGACAGCGCGGGCTGGGGCCGCAGAATTATGTTCTGGAATTCGAGCGGCGATCAGGACATCAAAGTTCGCGTTCGCATGGGCGGGGTGTACGTTTATAGCAGCTTGGAGTGAGCGGGTAAGTCTTCAGTTCTCAGTTTTCAGTTGTCAGCACCGTCTCCCTCAAAGGGGGTGAGGGGGACCTCGCCGGATTTTTCAACGCGTGCCTGGAAGAAAAACTGAAAATAGCCTGCTATCCGGAACATACGCCGCCCGTCTAACGTAATAAATCATGGATGTGTTCAACAGGAGGAGAAAATGAGAAGTTATCGAACTCTGGGAGTCCTGGTGGCGGCCCTAGCACTTTTGGCGATGGCGTCGCCCGCCGCAGCGGAGTCTCGCCTCGAGAAGGATCTGGAGCTTCAGCCCGGGGGTCAGTTCGTTCTTGAATCGGATGTGGGAAGCGTGACGGTGACCGGCGCTTCCAAGTCGGGTGCGCACATTGTAATCACTTCCGAGCGGGAAGATTTGAACAGCGAGCTTGATTTCAGCTTTTCCAGCAGCGCGGGAATAGCGCGCGTGACGGCTCGGCGCAAGTACGAGTCCGGCTGGTCGCACAGGCTTTCCGTACATTTTGAAATCGAAGTACCTACGGAAACGCGCACGGAGCTTCGCACCGGCGGCGGAAGCATCACGCTTTCCGGCCTGCGCGGCGGCGCCGATGTGAAAACGTCGGGAGGCTCCATTGAGGCTACCGGATTGAACGGAAACCTGGAAGCGCACACTTCGGGAGGGTCGATCCACCTCCGTGAGGTGACGGGCGATGCGCGCGTGGAAACCTCCGGAGGGGCCATTGACGTGGATGCGCTCGATGGAAGCCTCCAGGCCCATACCAGTGGCGGGGGGATTCGCATCAATCGCGTTTCCGGCTACGTCGAGGCCAAGTCTTCCGGCGGGCCGATTCGGGCCACTTACAGCCCCGGCAACCGCCATGGAGGAGAACTGGAGACTTCCGGCGGTTCCATCGAAGTGACCCTTGACCCCTCCGCCAATCTGAATCTCGACGCCTCGACCTCCGGCGGGTCGGTTTCCAGCGATTTGCCCGTGCGCGTGGTAGGTACGGTCAGCCACTCCAGCATGCACGGAACGATCGGCTCGGGCGGAGAAGAACTGCGGCTGCACACCAGCGGCGGGTCAATTCACATCCGTGCGCTGTAAGGCGCGATTCTGCTGAGGAGGACACCGGGAATTTCCCGGCATCCCCTACGTTCCTCGCGCCCTCGTTCCGGCGCGAATGAAAAGGGAGTACCACACATGAAACGCATTCATCTTCTGCTGTTCTGCATCCTAGGTCTGCTGCTGAGCTTGGCGGGCGGCGCTCAGGCCAGCACGAGGATCGAGAAAAACCTGAAACTTGCACCCGGCGGCACCCTCTATCTGGACACGAGCGGAGGTGACGTCACGGTGAAGGGCACCTCCGAGTCCGGGGCGCGCGTAGTCGTCACGACGAATCTCAGTGATCTGGAAAGTACTTTCGACCTACGGTTTGACGAGCAACCGCACGCCGTGCAGATTGTGGCCCGTCGCCGGAGCGGCACGATGTGGGGAAGTCATTTCAACTTGAGGTTTGACATCCAGGTGCCCCGGCAAACCAGCCTCGAGCTCAAGACGGGCGGGGGTGACGTCCACACCTCAGATCTGGAAGGCGCGATGCGACTGAAGACTTCCGGCGGGGATGTGGAAGTCTCAGACGTAAAGGGGAACCTGGAGGCGGAGACGTCGGGCGGCGACATGCGCATCCGGCAGTTAAGCGGAGACCTGATTCTGCATACTTCCGGCGGCGATATCCGCGCCTCCGGTGTCGGCGGACGCGTGGAGATTCATTCCGCGGGTGGAGACATCGAGGTGAGCTTGGTCCGGGGCAACGCGCAAGGCGGCGAGGTGGAGACTTCCGGAGGCGAAATTGACGTGGCGCTCGACCCCGCGGTGAATTTGAACCTGGAGGCTTCCGCCGGTGGCGGAGATGTGCGCTCGGACCTAACCTTGACGGTTACCGGCACGGTTTCAGAATCCAACCTGCGTGGCGCTCTGGGAAAGGGAGGCGCGTTGCTCCGCCTTCGCTCTGCCGGCGGTGACATCCACTTGCAGTCGTTGTGAGCCGGCGCCTTGGGTGGGAGTGTGGTTCGGAGAAAAGCCCCTCTCGGTGCGCATGGGGGACCTCGCGGACGATGCACTGCGGCGATCGCTCCCGTCGGGCCTACTTGAGGGAATTCTGCTCTGACGACAATTCCACAATCTCACGTTCTCGCCGGTCGAGCCGTGCGACGGCGCTTTCTACGGCCGCGGCTCCCGCGGATCGTGCCTCCCGCGCATGAGTCAGGGCCTCCACCGCGATGCGGCTGACTTCATGCAGAAGCTTCCGAATCTCCACTTCCAACCGACCGCGACTTTCTTGCACGCGATTGAGGATGTCGTTCTGCACCCGCGAACAATTGACTTCGAGTAGCCGGCCCAGGAACTCCCGACCCTCGTTCTCGATCACACCGCGCGCCCCGACGAGCCCCAGAAGCAAGTCAGCCAGCCATCGCAGGGGCGATGCCGGTTGCGCGACCTCGATCATGTCCCGAAACAAAAACTCCGAGCGGGTGCGAAATCCCGTCTCCGGGTCGAGAGCGTGCGGCATACGCGCCAGTTCGCGAATGCCCGCACCGGCAAGTTTCGTAAGAAAATCGTTCGCCATCTGCACAAAGCGGCTGGCAACCTGTCGATATTCTTTTTCTCCCTCCTCTTGCTCCGTTCGCAGCCACGGCATAACGTGGAGCCGCGCAATTTCCTGGGCCTCGCGCATAATGGCGCGCCGATAGGATGGCCCCATCCGGCGCGGCATGGATCGCACCGTCCGCTTGAATTCCTCCTCTGCCTGAGGCCACACGGAATTGAGGAACTCTTTGTGCCGGTCAACAAACACATCAGAGAGATGACGCTGCTCGGCCATCCAGAGGAAATCGAGTTCTCGCATCGAGCGTTCCGCGTTGGCGATGGTCTCCTTCATCGCCGCAATTCTCCGTTCGGATTCCTCGATGGGTCGCTCGAGCGCCTCGCGCTCCTCGGCGATAATGGCCAACAGTTGCTCACTCAGGCGCTGCACTCCTCGGTCGCAAGCCGCCTGAATAAGTTGACGCCCGGAGCCTTGAACAAGGCGCTCAAGTGCCGCAAGCAGTCTCCCCCAATCCCGCTCCGGCCCGCGATTTTCTGATCGCTCCGCGGCGCTGACTTCGAAGACCGGTCCCGCAGAACGGCGCAACCGCTTTTTTAGCACCTGTTGGGTGAAGCGAACGGCCGCCGCTCTTTCTGCCTCGGTGGCCCGGTCGGCCTTATTGAGGACCAGGATGAGATTCTGAACCTGCCGCCCTACGGCCTCAACCAGCGCCAGTTCCTCGCCCGCCAGCGGTGGATCAGCGCCCACCACCACCAAGGCAGCGTCGATGTGGGGTATGAAGGCTTGAGTGGCCGCCGTATTGCCCGCGAACACCGACCCTAAGCCCGGCGTATCGACAAGGCACATGCCCGTGGAGAGCAACGCGCTGGGCACAAAAACTTCCGCGCCTCCCACCCCCTTGGTGTTTTCCGGATTGTATTCTTCGGAAACGTACTGCTCGAGAGCGGAAGCGGCGATCTGCTGCCATGCGCCGTCCCGGAATTGGATGCGCGCCTTCTTGTGCGCGCCGTATCGAATCACAGTGGGCACCGCAGTCACAGGAATGAAGCCCACGGGAAGAATGGGCTCACCGATCAGGGCGTTGATCAGCGTTGACTTGCCGCGCTTGAACTGGCCGATGCACGCAAGGTAAAACCGGCCTTCCGACACGCGGGCGGCGAGGTTACGAGCTTCATTTTCCACCCGATTCGCGCCGAGTTCCTCTCCCAAGGCCGCCAGCCGAAGGAGTCGGCCAGCGCCATCCACGTCACTCGTATCGGCGAGTGGCCCAAGAATCGAGGTTCCCGGCTTCATGTTCATGGCGATTGAAGGAGGGTCTTAACCCACCGTGATTGCTAACCTGCGCGGAGTCAAGCTTTCTCTTTTCCCTTTAGTACCGTGCTACGAATCAGTTCGGTTTCGTGCATGAGAGCTTGGATCAGATTTTCCCATTCAGCCTTGTCGTGAGGGGCAAATACCCGTCCGTACCCCTTCATTCGTTCGGGGCGGGCATTTTCCAGGATGACCCAGAGCGCGGAAAGCTCTGCGATCAGCATCTGTTTGGGCTCGGGTTTTTGCAGCCGAACGGAGAAGTGTCGAAGGCCTTCCCGCAAACGGCTTCGAATCGTCGCCATTTTGTCTCGAATGAATCGGGCCTGTTCCACGGAAATCCGCGAGGCTTCGCCACTGTCGGGACTCTCTTCGACTGAACGGAGAACTTGCTCCATCCGGTCCAAAGCAGCCTCGAACATCTTCCCCACTGTCGCCAGGCGTCGCGCGTGAAGTTCGTCCAAAGCCATGTGTACAATTGCCTCCCACTCAGTTTACCCTTCCAACTCTTTCCCCTGTCGCGACTCCAGGCTTCGTTGGTCGCAAGCCTGAGTTGTACCCATTTACCAAAGAATCAATATAGATTAACTTCGTTTTGATCCGCGAGCCGTATTGGTAGCGCGGGTCGCTGGCAAGCGAACACATCTTCAGAATCCCGCCAGGCAGGAGCCCGCTGAAGCGTAGAACCTCCTCGCGGAAGTCCTCCAAATCCAGCTTTCCAAGATCGAATTTCTGGATGCAAAACTCCAGGAGATCTCTGCCTGCCTGTTCAGGAAGGGGACTCAGCGCGAGTTGCTGCTTGCTACCCCAATAAACACTGCCCACATGCCCAGCTTCCCTCTCTGTTAGCCCTCTCGCCAGTAGAAAGACTGGCGTTTTCCGCATCCAGACCAGTTCGCGAACGATTTTGGCTTCGGCATGAGTCAAAGGTGGAAAGTGGTCGATGAAGACCCAGTAGCTGCTTTTTTCCATGGACCGATAAACGGCTCCCTTGAGCCGGCTTGTAGGTTGCTGCTTCAGCCAACTCTTGAAAGTGTTCTCCCGAATGCCCTCAACATGAATTTGACGACGCAGAGTCGCATCTTCCAACTCATAAAGCTGCTGAAGCAACCCGCGCAACAAGGGCTGCACTCCCTCCTCCCCGCTCAGGTAAAAGCAAAAACGACTCGTCGCTGGTGGCAGCCCACCTAAGACCTTTAGGACCAGAGAAGTTTTCCCGATTCCTGCGGGACCAGCAATCAGCAAGCTTTCGCGCTTCAGGATGGCATCCCGCAATCGCCGAGCTTCGCTTTCACGCCCGACGAAGGGAATATCCCCTACGCATACCGGTATTCCCAGGTGTTGCTCATAACATCTCATTCGAGGCTCTTCTGGGTTTCCCGTCCAATTTCGCCTTCGGAAGCGCTTCCCGCAGACCAGCAAGGAGTCCCAGGATTTCTTCTACGCGAGGATCCAGGTAGTCCTTCAACTTCTCGGGCACTGCTCCGTAACCGTGCAGGCTTTGGGACCTGCTTTCGTGCAAGGTTACCCAGATATGAGAAAGGCGCGATTCGATCAGCTTTTCCAAGTCAACCGTCTGTTTCGGAAGCCCCAAGTCCAATTTGATTGATGCAACCTTAACCAGAATCTCGACAAGCATCGCCCGGATCTGTTCTTTAGTGGCTTCGGGGATTTGCCCGGCGCATTCGCGGAAGATCCCGTGGAACCCGTCGAGATTATGGTCAATTTCCCGGCAATCCTCTTCGAGAATGAGCATTCGGGCCGCAAGGGCTCCGGCATGAGCGGGTGAAAGCGCGTGTCTTGCATCAGAATCCATATTCCTCCCCTCCGCCATCGAGTCACCCTCGCATCGGTCAATTACCTTAAATCGAGCCCCTCTTCCAAAGTGAACCTTCCCTGTCCCGACCCTCCGGCGGCAGGAAGTGAAGCTCACTTCACAACCAGCACAGAGCAAGGCGAGGTCTTCGTCAGGTTCTGCGACGTGCCGCCCCAGATGCTGCCGAAGGCGCGGCTGTGTCCCATGAAGCCTACGACCAGCAGGTCATACTTGCCCTCGCGCGCGAACCTAACGATGGTTTCAACCTCGTGCCCGGCCAGGACGGTACACTTGAGATCGATCCCTTGCTCTCGTGCCAGGGCAGTCGCCTCAGAGGTGACACGAGCGAAAAACTTGTCCGCTTCCTCTTGTTGCTCCATCACCTCACCGACGGTTTCAGCGTAGTGGCTCGGCCTTTCCTTGATGGAAACGGAGTGAAGTTCCGCGCTGAAGCTCTTGGCTAGGATGATGGCTTCGCGGAGGGCTTTCTTCGCGCCTTCCGAACCATCGTGGGCAATCAGGATTTTTCTGAACATGGTTTACGCCTCGCTTTCCAGGTTTTCCACTGCCGGTACCCTGCCCGTTATCCCCGATTCCTGTTCAGATCGCATGTCAGGCCGGAAGAAACGCTCCGCAATCACCGTGGGCAGAACGGCGCTCAATATCACCACGGTTACCAGAACGGTATATTGTGCTTGGTTGATGTAGCCGTGGGTCAGCCCGAAGAGTGCGGAAATCGTACCGAACGTCAGGCCGGTGGCCATGAGCAGGGTTGTGTAGATGCCCCGTCGCCTTCCAAAGCCAAATATCAAGGTGAAGGGAAAGACCCCGCCCACCTTCGTGAACATTTTCACCAGGAAAAACGCCGCGATGAGGACGATGCCCGCCGCCATGGCTTTGAAGGAGACGTACGAACCTGCTTTGAGGAAGTAGAAGGGGGTCAGAATTGAAAAGGCAATGGCCCGCATTCGATGCATCAGGACGCGGTTGTGAAGGAATTGGCGAGCCATCACCATACCGATGAGGTAGGCCGGGAGAACGGCTTCGCTGCGCGCCAGTGTCGCCAAGCCGCCTAGCAGGAATAGAATGAAAAGCACAAATTTGATCTCCGGCTCACTGACGCCGTTGCCCACTTGGGCAAAATACCAAGCCGTAAATCGTGGCATCATCCAGAGAACGACGACCATCGCACACACAAAGAGAAGCAGCCAAAGGCTGTAATTGGCGAAGATCAGACCCAGCGCGACGACGGTTCCCAGATCCGTGACGAAGCACGCCGCCAGAATCACCTTGCCGAGCTCCGTCTCATTCAGCCCGGACTCGATCATCACCGCATAGACCACCGCGACGGAAGTGGTGGAAAGCGCGATGCCGGCAATTTCCGCACCGTGCAGGTTCCATTTGAAGATCCAGAACGCCGCCGCGAAAGCACCTACAGCGGGCGCGAGGAAGGAAAAGAACCCAATCAGCAGGCTCACTTTCAAATTGGCCCGCAGAGCGCCCGGATCAATTTCTGCACCCGCCAGAAACGTCAGCAACACGCTTCCAATACTTGCCAGGAAATTGACCCAATCGTTTGGAGCGAGATGGAGAAAATTGCCGGCCAGCACACCTACGCCGATCTCGACTAGGGCCACGGAAATGCCGACCCGAATCGACACCATGGCAGAAATTAGCGCCAACCCGACCCAGAGGGAAGCAATCAACCAAGTATCCATGCGAACATCCCCATTCGCAGGTCAAGCAGGCACAAAACAAAAAAACTCCCACCATGACCCGAGGTCATAATAGGAGTTATCAGTCCCCAAAAAGGACGATCGAAGGCGAACTCCATCGCCTATGATGAAATCATTATATCACGTCGCACACACTTGTGCAGCGCTGCGAGAGAGGAATCCCACAGAACCATTCTTCGCCGGGGAGTGGCCCGAGGCCTCGAAATGTGATAAAGAGACTCCAGCGGACCCGGTTCAGTCCAGGGAGGTGAAATGGTGATACGACGAATGATACTCTGCCTGGGATTCCTATTGCTGCCGGCATTTGCGGGGGCGCAGCAAACCAAAGCGCCTGATGCCTGGGGGCCGTACAAATTCCTGCTCGGCACGTGGACGGCGGAGGGTCACGGCGAGCCCGGCAAGGGAGAGGGTGCGTTTTCCTTCCGGCTCGAGTTGCAGGGAAAAATCTTGGTGCGGAGGAACCACCTCGAATTTCCCGCCACGCCGCAGCGGCCGGCCTTCACGCATGAGGACCTGTTGGTCATTTATCGCGATGCTGATGCCACTCCCATTCGGGCCATTTATTTCGACAGCGAGGGGTTCGTCATTCACTATGCGGCCACCTTCAGCGAGGGAGGGAAGGTACTGACTTTTCTCAGCGACGCGATTCCGCAGGCTCCCCGCCAAAGGCTCACCTATGTGCAGAATGGGGACGGAACGCTGAAGGTGAAGTTCGAGCTTGCTCCTCCGGGCAAGCCGGAGGCCTTCGTGACTCATGTCGAAGGCGTCGCGCGCCGGGAGAAGAAGCCTTAAGCGAGATTGGGAACGTACGACTGAATAGGTCGCGGAGAAACGTTTTCATGCTGTCATTCTGAGCGAAGCGAAGAATCTCGCCCGGCGTGATGAGGGCAATCGAGGTATGATCGAGTGAAGCCCACGACATCTCGACCCGAACGACTGGTGGTCCTTTCCGTGGACGGCCTGCGGCCGGACATCTATCGCGCGCCGGAGCGCCGCCAGCGATTCCCGAATCTCGCGGCGCTCGACAAGGCAGGGGCGAGCGCGGAAGCGGTGGAGAGCATTTATCCCACCACCACGTACCCCGCGCACGCCACGATTGTGACCGGCCTTCCCCCGCGCGCGCATGGCATTTACAGCCACCTTGCTTCGCTCGATCCCACGGAAAAAGCCCGGCCATGGTGCTGGTTCGCGCCGGTGCTGCGGGCGCCGACGCTATGGGACGTGGCGCGCGCCAGCCGCCGCCGAACCGCCGCCCTCAGTTGGCCGGTGAGCGCCGGCGCCGCCATCGACCACAACATTCCGGAAATCTGGAATCCTGCCGTGGCCGAGCCGCATCGCGATTTTGCCACCCCTGCGCGGCACTCGACCCCCGGACTCTTCGCGGAAGTGGCACAGGTGTTGGCGCCAATGCTGGGCAAGGCTGACCCCGACCAAATACGCGGCGAAGCGGCACTCTACCTGTGGAATCATTTTCGGCCGGATTTACTGCTGGTGCATTTCGTTTGGTACGATTCGCAGGCGCACGCTTGCGGTCCAGCCTCGCGGGAGGCGCTCACGGCGCTGGAATCGGCCGATCAAGCGATGGGGAAGATTCGCGACGCCATTTCCTCCGACCCCGCCACCACGCTGGTGGTGCTTTCCGATCACGGCTTCGTGCCGGTGCAAAAGGAAGCTGCGCCCCTGGTGGTTTTCGCCGAGCATGGACTTTTCGCGCGCGGAGCCGACGGCTCGCTGGCGTTGCGGCGGCTGGGAGCTGTGAGCGCCGGCGGTTCGTTGGCGGTTTACTGGCTGGAGGAGCCCTCCGCCGATGACCGGAGGCGGTTGGCGACCGCCGTGGATCGGTTGCGCTCGACGGGCGCGGTGCAGGAGATTGTCGACCGAGGCAAACTCGAAGCGCTCCAAGCCGACCCCGACGCCGAACTCATGATCGAGGCCGCGCCCGGCTTCTCTTTCTCCGACCGGCTGGAAGGGCCGGTGGTGACAGATTCGCCAAAGGATCGCGGCACCCACGGATACTTGCCCTCTCGCGCGGGCATGGAAGCGATGTTCATCGCGGTGGGACGCGAAATCGCCCCCGGAAAGAATCTTGGCCGCATCTCGCTGAAGCAGATCGCCCCGACCCTGGCGCGAGTGATGGGATTGCCCGACAATATCCTGGGGACGGAAGAAAAGCCGCTGGTCCTGCGGTAAGGGAGCAGGTGTAGCGCGGACCTGTTTTTTAGGTCCGCGGTTCGTCCCCTGAGGGCAAGGGAAAGCCGCGGACTTAGAGAACAGGTCCGCGCTACAATTGCTGGAGTGCTTTTGCCTTGTTCTTCTTCCCCGTCCATCTAGGGTTAGAATAGGAATCATGCCGTCAGACCATTCACCTTTGGTGCAAGCGATCGAGTGCTACCTCGCGTCGCGCCCACGGGCGGCACGCTGGCTGGAGTGGCTGGCGGGACGGAGGTATCGGCTGGCGGCTTTTCCCGACCGCCCGCGGCCTGTGGTGGTGGTGGCGCATCGCTACCGCGACCCGGCGAAGGCGGAGCAGGTTGCGCACGCCGTCGAGCACGATTGGGCGGAGACGCCCGCCCGCTGCCGCGAAGCATACCAGGAAATCCTCAAACAAGCGCCGGGGCTGATTGTGGTCCAGTTGCGCCGCAAGAATGTTTGCGGATGCCTGGGCCACCGGCATGTGATCGTGAAGGAAGCGCCCTTTTCCGAGCCCCACGACGCTTTCGGCGACGCCGCCGTGGGCGAGATGGATATCGCCTTCGACCGCGTCGTAACCTGGCTGGCCCTGCCGCTGACGGATACGGCGCTCGACACGCAGTTCATCGCCGGAAGCCGCCTTAAAGAATTCCACGAACAACAATTGCGCTTCCGCCTGCTCAGCATCCTGCTGCACGAAACCCACCATATGGTGGCACCCCAAGCACCCGAAGACGTGGTGCGCGAACGCAGTTTGACATTCTATCGCGATGCCCTGGCAAATTACGTCGAGATCGCCCGCGCCACCTTGTCGTTCACCATCGACCGCTCGTTTTCAAGATTGGGGAAAGAGTAGGCGAGCGTCCGTAGTCAGTTGTCCGTTGTCCGTTGCCGATACCCCGCACAGGTTGCGAAGCTTTGGAGTGCGGCAGCTTGCTGCCGCTTTTGCACCGGCCAGCTCGCTGGCCGGGAATTGGGCTCTCGGCTGAGTTCCCCGCGAGCAAGTCAAACTCGCCCCGAGCCAAGATTTGGACCTTCTGCCCACTGGCTCGTCACTCACCACTCGTCACGTGTCACTGTTCCTGAATTTTCGCTCGACGGACGGGAGTGGGCTCCTTACAATGAGAAGTTCATGCTGAAATCAAAGTTCACGACCAAGCGCCTGGCCCTCTACTCCCTGATGGGGGCGGGGCTGGCAGCTTTGGGTTATCTCGTGGGTTGTCATCGAGGGGCGGCCACGCGCCCGGTGACCAAGCAAGTAGTGGTGCTGGGCTTTGATGGCGCCGACCCCAAGCTTGCCTCTAAGTGGATAGCGGAAGGCAAGCTCCCCAACCTGGCGCGCCTGGCGCGCGAGGGCACGTTCAAACCCCTGGGAACCACCAACCCGCCGGAATCGCCCGTGGCCTGGGCGTCGTTCGCGACCGGGCTCAATCCAGGAGGCACGGGAATCTTCGATTTCCTGAAACGCGACCCGGAAACTTATCTGCCGGAATTGTCGCTGGTCTCGCGCCAACGGCCCAAGTTTCTGTGGGGCCTGATTCCCATCAAGGCGCCGAAAGTGACGAACGAGCGCAGCGGCGTGCCCTTCTATAAAGCGGTGGCCGACGCGGGCTACAAAACCACCATCATCCGCATGCCGCTGGAGTTTCCGCCCACCAAGATTCCGGGAGGGAAGTTGTGGGCGGGCTTGGGTGTCCCCGACCTGCGCGGGACGTGGGGAACCTTTTTCTACTTCAGCTCCGACCTAACGCCCTGGGACGTGAGCGACACGGAGTTTGGTGGCAAGCTGGTACGGTTGGAGTTGATCGCCAACCACGCGGCCACGACCATTGAAGGTCCCGTGGACCCCACCAGCGATAAGTCCACGCGCCTGTCGGTGCCCATCGATTTCCAAGTCTCGCCCGACGGCAAGACGGTGACCATCGATCTACAAGGCCACACCGCCACGCTCGGCGAGCGGCAATGGAGCGATTGGTTCCACGCCAAGTTCCGCGTAACGCCCTTTCTTTCCCTGAGCTCGATTTGCCGGTTCTACATTTTGCAGGCGTCACCGGATTTGCGCGTGTACATGTCAGCGCTGAACCTGGACCCGGAAGATTCACCCCTGCCGATCTCCTCGCCGCCCGGTTACGCCGCGGAATTGGCGAAGAAGCACGGCCTGATGAAGACCTTGGGCTGGTGGCACGACACCTGGGCGCTCAACGAAGAGCGCATCGACGAAGGCGTGTTCTTGGAAGATTGTTGGCGAACCATGCAGCAGGAACGGGAAATCCTGCTGGATGAGTTAAAGAACGATCCGCCCAGTTTGCTGGTGTCGGTCTTCACCGCCACCGACAGCGTCAGCCACATGTTTTACCGCTTGATCGACCCGCAGCATCCGCGCTACGACGCTGAGCTGGCGGCAAAATATGGCGATGCCATCGAGCTGACTTACGAGCGCATGGACGCCATCGTGGGCGACGTGATGCGGACCATGAAATCCGATGGCACGCTGATCATCGTCTCCGATCACGGCTTCCATTCCTGGCGCAAGGGATTCAACACCAACACCTGGCTGGTGCAGAACGGTTTCATGACGCTCAAGAATCCCGGCGCAGAGGAGAGGCAGTACAACCTTGACAACCTGTTCGGCCAGGGGAGCTTCTTCCCCAACACCGATTGGGGCCGCACCCAGGCTTATGCGCTGGGCTTGGGCCAGGTTTACTTAAACCTGCGCGGGCGCGAGAAATATGGAATCATCAACCCCGGCGCTGATGCGCAGCGGATTCTCGAAGACCTGCGCCAGAGGCTGCTGGCTCTCGAGGATCCCGACACCCACGAAAAGGTAATTGAGAACGTCTATCTCGGCACCGAGATTTTCCATGGGGCGCGCTCGAGCGAGGCGCCCGACTTGCAGATGAGCTTTCGCGATGGCTATCGCACCTCGTGGCAGACTTCGCTGGGTGCAGTCCCGGCGGGCATTATCGTGGCCAACATGAAAAAATGGAGCGGCGATCACTGCGCGTCCGACCCCAGTGATACGCAGGGAATCTTCTTTTCCAACCGGCAATTTCCTGCGCCGCCCTCCATTTTGGATATATCTCCCACCGTGCTGAGCCTGCTGGGGGTGGCGCCGCCTGGCCGGCTGGATGGCCACGCGCTCAGCCCGCAATAACATGAGCTGCGCCGACGGCGGAGGAATTAGACCCGCGTAGGGGGTCGTAGAAGCATAGCGCGGACCTGTTTTGTGGGTCCGCGGCTTTCAGCCCCACCCCGCAGGCGTTTCGCCCGTTGTCCTCGCAGAAAGGATCTTGACGATGCCGACTGCCCAAAAACTCGATCTGTACAAAATCCACAAAGCTGAGTACATCGCAACAAAGAAGCCGGCCTTGGTGAAGACTCGCCCGGCCCAGTACCTGACCATCAGCGGTCAAGGCGCGCCCGCAAGCTCGGAGTTCCAAAACAGCATCGGCACTCTATACAGCGTCGCGTTCACCCTGAAAATGGCCCGGAAATCCGCGGGCAAGGATTACAAGGTTTGCAACCTGGAAGGCCTGTATTGGAGTGGGAAAGAAGAAAGCACGGAATGCTTTGATCCCAACCAATACGGATGGAACTGGTTGCTGATGATTCGCGTTCCCGACTTCATCAAAGAGAAGGATCTCCAGCAAGCTATTTCGCAGCTTCGAGCCAAGGGGAAAGCCGGCGACTTTGAGAAGGTAAAGCTCGAGTCTATTGACGAAGGCTCGTGTGTCCAGATGCTTCACGTCGGTCCTTACAACCAGGAGAGTAGGACCATCGATCAGATGCTGGCCTTCGCCAAGCAGAAGGGGCTCTCATGCCGTGGCAAGCACCACGAGATTTATCTCTCCGATCCTCGCCGCATGCCTCCGGACCGCCTTCGCACGATTCTGCGGTTCCCTGTGGGGTGACCGAGGGGGTTTCGGGCCAAGGCCCAACGGCCAAGGATTAGACTCGTGAATAGGGCCGAAGGGCGTGGGGGCCCTGAGGATGAGCGGAAGGTTTAGTTCTCCACCAAAGCCAGATAACCACCGCGATCATTCCCAACCAGCCGAGCGCCCGGACCACGGCGGCGATTTTGGTGTCGTATTCCAGCACGCCCCATTGCGAAAAAAGGGTGAACCAGTCGTGCTCGGTAAAATCCGGGTCGCCCACGGTAACGTATTGAAGCTCCATACGGCGCGAGTCCGCCATGTAGGTGGCGACGTTCAGGAAGTTTTCAAAGAAGAAGAAAGTGGAGAACGCTACGCCGGTGGCCTGGCGCTGAAAAGTAAAATAAATGGCCAGCATCAGGGGAACACCGAGCTGCAGAAGGGTTCCGCCCGCCACCATCAGGGTGTGGCCGAAGTAACTGAAGAGCAAATGACCGCCTTCATGAATGGGCACGAACACATAATCGATCAGCAGGTAGCCGGACTTGTCCGTCAGCGCGTAGAGCAGAAAGATTCCGTAAAAAGCCAGCCAACCGATGCGCGCGGGCTTCGAGACGGGCTCCCAATTTTCGCGAAGGGGTGCAAGAAATTCCCAATCCATCAGCATCCTCACCTGTGGGATCGGCGTTGCGCGGCGGCAACGCCTTATTCGGCGGTTCCCGGTGGGGCTTCCCCCCGGCCAACGTGATTCTGGATGAACGCCTCAGCTTCCGCAAGGCTTGAATACGGAACCAGCGTGCAGTTCGGGTGGGCATTCCCTGTTATGAGAAACGATATCTTATCTCTAACCTTGAGACTATAGAATAGTATTACCTTTATTGTCGTTGCCCCGAGTAGATAACCGACCTCGAAGCCCAGGCCAAAGGAGGAGCCGGAAACCTCAGCAATGAAGAGGTCACACTGCCGGAGCCACGCCATATCGCGCCGGTATACCGCCTGTGGGCCGAGCAAGCGGTCTGCGGCGCGGGCATCATCGCTCACGAGGTGGCGGGTCAGCACCTCGTGACCCAAGTCCTCCAGGCATCGCACCATGCTTCGGGCGGTTTCCACGGTCGAGCGGTCACCCGCCACGGTGAAGCCAAAGTAGATTTTCATAGGAGATTCTCATTCGTATCGATATCGCCACCACGGCGGCGCGTGCTCATAAAGATATGTACTTGTATTCACCCGGTCATTCTAGCACGGGGTTGCCACGCAACTTGCACGTGCCGCGCCTGCCTTGACGCCCTCTGCCTTTTCCCCTACAGTTATTCCTTTGTAAACTTCTGTCGGCGCCCCAAGGCCGGGAAGTTCCGTTACCCGCGCAGGTGATTTTCGTGCCATTCAAACGTTTGATCCCCGCCCCTGTGCTTCTCGCCGCGCTGCTGGCGCTGCCCGCATGCGCCCTGACCCCGGTGGCCGGGCGCAGTGGCATGGTAGCTTCCAGCGAGCCGCTGGCCAGCCAAGCCGGAGTGGAAATCCTCCAGGCAGGCGGCAATGCCGTGGATGCCGCGGTGGCGGTGGGATTCGCGCTGGCGGTTACCTTTCCGCAAGCAGGGAACCTGGGCGGTGGCGGCTTCATGCTGATCCGCATGGCCAACGGTGACGCCATCGTGGTGGATTACCGCGAGCAAGCGCCGGCGGCGGCCACGCGCGAGATGTATCAGGACGCGCAGGGGAATTTGATTCCCGGCGCCAGCACCACCGGGGCGCGCGCGGCGGGAATTCCCGGCACGGTCAAGGGATTGGCGCTGGCGGAAGAGAAGTACGGTCGTCTGGGACTGGCCCGCGTGATGGCTCCGGCCATTCGCCTGGCGCGAAATGGTTTTCCCGTTAGCTATTCGCTCGCCCAGCATTTTCGCTCTGGGCGCGCGCTCATGGAAAAGTTTGACGGGTCGCGCCACATTTTTCTGCGTGACGGGAATCTTTACGAGCCGGGCGCACTCTTCCGGCAGCCAGAATTGGCCCGCACGCTCGCCTCCATCGCCAAGCGCGGTCCGCAGGCCTTTTATTCTGGGGCGGCTGCCAAGGCGCTTGCGGCGACCATGCGAAAATACCACGGCCTCATCACGCGCGGGGATCTGGAGCACTACCAGGCCAAGCTGCGCCCGCCGTTGGCGGGCCATTTCCGCGGCTTTGATATTCTGAGCGTCCCGCCGCCCAGCGCCGGCGGCACGATACTGATCGAGATGCTCAACGTGCTCGAACCGCTCGAACTGGGGACAGCAAACTCTTACCCATCAATTCACCTGCTGGCTGAGACCATGCGCCGCGCGTACGCCGACCGTGCTTCCTATATGGGCGACGCAGATTTTGCTTCCGTGCCGGTTGCGGGCCTCACATCGGCTCGCTATGCCGCGCAGTTGCGCGAGGAAATTCTGCACGCGCGCCCTGATGCCCCCGTCCGACCCGGCCAGCCGCAGGTTTTTGAATCCGGCGCCACTACGCACTTCTCGGTTGTCGATGCGGACGGCAACGCGGTGGCGAATACCTATACGCTGAACGGATGGTTCGGTTCCGGGGTGACCGTGGAAGGCGCGGGATTTCTGCTCAACAATGAAATGGACGACTTCGCCGCCAAACCTGGGGCGCCCAACCTGTTTGGGCTGGTGCAGGGTGAAGCCAACGCCATCGCTCCGAATAAGCGTCCCCTCTCGTCCATGACGCCGACCCTCGTAACCCGTGACGGGAAGGTGCGCCTGGTGCTCGGTTCGCCCGGCGGCAGCACGATCACCAACACGGTTTTACAGGTCTTGCTCAATGTCCTCGTTTATAAGATGGATGTTCTTCAGGCAGTAACCTCGCCGCGCTTTCACGATCAATGGACGCCGGACCTCTTGACGTTCGAGCGGGTGGGTTTCTCTTCTGATACCCTCGACAAGCTTCAGCAGGCCGGCTACCCGGTGAGTTTTCGCGATAGTATTGGCGACTGCGAAGCCATCGAGATTGCTCCCGAGTCCGGGTGGCGATTTGGCGCTTCCGATCCCCGCGCGGATGGAAAGGCGGTTGGATACTGATGGAATACGGTCTCTCCACGTACCTTTATGTCAACGAACGGCTCAGCTCACACATCCTGGATAAGATCCTGGGAGCGGGATTCCAAAACATTGAACTGTTTGCGGCCCGCCAGCACCTGGACTACGCGGACCGCAACCACGTGCGCGACGTGGCACAGTGGTTTCGCGATCATCAAGTGAATCTGCATTCCGTCCATGCGCCGCTTTACGGCGATGCGGATTGGGGGCACTTAGGCGGGCTCGCCGTTTCCGTCGCTTACCTGGAGCGCCGCCTGCGCATCAATTCCATGGATGAAATCAAGCGCGCCCTCGACATCGCTGATTATCTGCCTTTTCGCTATCTCATCGTGCACATGGGATTGCCGAACGAAGAATACGATCTGAGCAAATTCGATGCCGTCATGACTTCGCTCGAGCACCTGAAAGTTTCCGCCAAAGACCGCGGCGTGCAGTTGCTGATCGAGAATGTTCCCAACGAATTGGGGACACCGGAGCGTTTGGTGGAGTTTCTTGAGTACACGCGCTTGAAACTGAAAATCTGCTTTGATACGGGCCACGCGCATATGAAGTTGGGCCTGCACCCGTCGTTCGAAATCCTGCGCACGTACATCGCTTCTACTCACGTCCATGACAATCGCGGCGAAAAGGATGATCACTTGATGCCCTTTGACGGCGACATTGATTGGACGGAGGCGGTTCGCGACCTGCGCCGCGGCGAGGGCCAGTTCCCCGTGCTCTTTGAAATTCGCGATTATGGGCCGGAGATGACCAGCCTCTCACGCCTGGCAGAAGTCATGGACCGTATGGAGAACCTTCCTGAGGAGGAATAAACCCTTGCCCCCTGTTGTCGAAATCCGCCGAGTTTCCGAATACGCCGGGCAGGAAGTGATTCTGCAAGGCTGGCTCTATAACCTGCGAGAAAGTGGCAAGCTGCTGTTTCCGCTCTTCCGCGACGGCTCGGGAATTATCCAGGGCGTGGTGGTGAAGAGCGCTGTACCGCCGGAAGTCTTCGCTTCGGTGCGCGGCCTGACCCAGGAGTCTTCGCTGCGCGTCACCGGCAAGGTGCGGGCCGACAAGCGCGCCCCGGGCGGCTTCGAAATGGACGTCTTGAATGTGGAAGTTCTTCAGCGCATTCCTGCCGAGACGCCATACCCCATCACCCCCAAAGACCACGGGATCGAATTCCTGATGGACCATCGCCACTTGTGGCTGCGCTCCACGCGGCAGCGCGCCATCCTGGGGGTGCGCCATGAGATCATCAAGGCCGTGCGCGATTTCTTTGACGACCGCGGCTTCACTCTGGTGGATACTCCCATCTTCACCCCGGCAGCATGTGAGGGCACGACCACGCTTTTCGAAGTTAACTACTTTGACGACAAGGCTTATCTCACCCAATCCGGCCAGCTCTATAACGAAGCCACGGCCATGGCCGTCGGCAAGACTTACTGCTTCGGCCCTGCGTTCCGCGCAGAGAAATCCAAAACACGCCGCCACTTGACGGAATTCTGGATGGTCGAGCCGGAAGTTGCCTTCGCCCGCCTGGAAGACGCCATGGCGCTCGGCGAAGAACTGGTGGCGTTCGTCGTGGGACGCGTGCTGGAAAAACGGCGGCCGGAACTCCAGACCTTAGAGCGGAAAATCGAGAACCTGGAGAAGATCAAGCTTCCGTTCCCGCGCATGAGCTACGACGAGGCCGTGAAGATTCTCCAGGGCAAGGGGAGTGAAATTCAATGGGGCGGTGACTTCGGCGGCACGGATGAAACGCTGCTGTCAGAGGGCTCGGAAAGGCCCCTCCTGGTTCATCGCTATCCCAGCCAGGTGAAGGCTTTCTACATGGCGCCCGATCCCGCGCGACCGGAAGTGGCGCTGTGCGTGGACATGCTCGCTCCCGAGGGCTACGGCGAAATCATTGGTGGCGGGGAGCGGTTGGCCGACCTCGCGCTGCTCGAACAACGCATTCAAGAGCATCAGTTGCCGCGAAAAGCTTTCGAGTGGTATCTCGATCTGCGCCGTTACGGCACCGTACCTCATGCGGGTTTCGGCATGGGCATCGAGCGCGTCGTGGCATGGATTTGCGGACTCGAACACGTGCGGGAGACCATTCCTTTCCCGCGCATGCTGTATCGACTGACACCTTGAGAGTCGCCCGGCCGATAGCGAAATTTCCCTGCGCCCGGACGCCGGAAAGGCCCGGAACGGGGGATGTCTCCGTGTTGACATATTGATGCCTCAATGATATGTTTTGATGTATGAGAACCACGATTCGGATCGATGACGAGCTTCTGGCTGAAGCCAAAAAACGGGCTGCGGATAGAAGGACGACGTTGACCGCCTTGATCGAAGACAGCCTTAGGGAATCGCTCGCCCGCCGCACACCCCGGGAAATACGCAAGCCTTTTCGAATCAAGGGCTTCGGACGCGGAGGTTTACAGCCAGGAGTTGATTTGGATGACTCAGCCGCACTTCTCGATCGCATGGAAGGTCTTGATGGTGTTGATTGACGTAAATGTACTGGTCTATGCACACCGTTTGGAGTCAGCGAACCACGCCGCCTTTCGCCGATGGTTGGAGGGACTTGTTAATTCGGACCAAGCTTATGGAATGGCCGAACTAGTGCTGGCGGGGTTCATCAGGATTATGACGCATCCGAAAATCTTCCGCTTCCCCACTCCCCTCGAGACCACCCTTCAGTATGCCTCGGAGCTGCGCAGCAGGCCAAACTGCGTGATTGTGGCTCCCGGGCCTCGTCACTGGGAAACCTTCGAACGCCTTTGCCGGGCAACGGGCGCCAAGGAGAACCTCGTTCCCGACGCATATCTGGCAGCTTTGGCGATCGAATCAGGAAGCGAGTGGATTACCACAGACCGCGACTTTAGCCGGTTTCCAGGCCTCCGCTGGAGACATCCTCTCCAATAATCCTATTAGCAGTTGAGGGAAACATGTACAAAATCAAAATCCTCGATGTTCCGTTGGACCTCGGACAGGAGCGGTGCGGCGTGGACATGGGGCCGTCGGCGGTGCGCGCCGCAGGGTTGAACCATGCCTTGAAGAGTTTGGGGCACGACGTCCACGATAGCGGCAATATCCACGTCCGGCCCCGGTGTGGGCACACCCGTTCGGGGCGGCACTACCTTCCGCGAGGCGCATCTCGCCATGGAAATGGTTGCCGATAGCCAGAAAATGGTGGCTTTTGAACTGGTTGAGATCTATCCGATCATTGATGTCATGAATAAGACGGCAATTCTGGGCGTGGGGCTCGCAGCCTCCGCTCTGGGAAAGAAGATTTTGTGACCAAGAAGATCCGCGTCGGAATTTTGTTTGGCGGACGTTCGGGCGAACATGACGTCTCGCTCCAATCTGCGGCCTCGGTGATCCAAGCACTCGATCCGGCGAAGTACGAAATCGTACCCATCGGCATCACCCGCGAGGGACATTGGCGGATTGGCTCCGGAGCCGTACAGCCCCTGCCGCAGGTCTTGGAAAGTGGCGATCCCGTTACGCCTTCTGTGGATCCCACGGGGCCCAAGCTCCTGCCGCTGGCGCGCTCGGTGCCGGCCCCGAATTCGCGGCCGGAGGTCGATGTCGTCTTTCCTGTCCTCCACGGGACCTTCGGTGAAGACGGTACGATGCAGGGGCTTTTGGAGTTGGCTGATGTTCCTTACGTCGGAGCCGGTGTGGTTGCCTCCGCGGTGGGCATGGATAAAGATGTGATGAAGCGCTTGTTCCGCGACGCCAACCTGCCGGTCGTTCCCTGGGAGCTCGTCCTGCGCGCGGATTGGGAGAACGCCCCACTGCAAGTACGCAAGCGAATCGAAGGGAAATTGCCATATCCGCTGTTCGTGAAACCCGTGAACCTTGGCTCGTCCGTGGGAATCACCAAGGTTCATAACCGGCGCGAACTGCCTGCGGCAATGAGTCTGGCCGCGCAATATGATCGCAAGATCCTGGTCGAGAAAGGAATCGACGCGCGCGAAATCGAATGCTCCGTGCTGGGGAACGATCACCCTCAAGCCTCCGTGCCAGGGGAAATCGTGCCTGTTAACGAGTTCTATGATTACGAGTCTAAGTATATCAAGGAAGGGTCGGCACTTGTCATTCCAGCGCAGATCACGGCCCGGCAGGCGAAACGGGTACGGGAGGTGGCCATCCGCGCCTTCCAGGCCATAGACGGCGCCGGTATGGGGCGCGTGGACTTTCTCCTCGACCGCAAGACCGGAAAGGTCTACTTGAACGAGATCAATACCATTCCGGGCTTCACTTCCATCAGCATGTATCCCAAACTCTGGGAAGCGAGCGGCATCCCTTACCCCCAACTTCTGGACCGCCTGATCGACCTGGCCCTAGAACGCTATCGGGAAAAATCCCGCACCCGATTCACCTACTCGCCCAAGGCCGACAACTGAACTTTCTGCCCTTGCGAGATCGCCGCTCCTCTTGACAGGGATTGGGAAGTTATGGTATTTAACTATCTGGTTAGTTAAATGCCGAAACGAGCGACCCCAAAAGCGATTTCAGCACACGCACGGCACCGGGATAGCGTTGAGACACGGGCTACCATCCTGAAGGCTGCCGAGAAGGTTTACGCAGAACATGGCCTGGCGGGGGCGCGGACTGACGGCATCGCCGCGGCCGCCGGTGTGAACAAAGCCCTGCTCTATTACTACTTCCAGAGCAAGGAAGGGCTTTACCAAGCGGTCGTGGGCTCGCAAGTGCGGGAATTCCAACAGCAAGCTCGGGAAGTACTTTCGGCGAAGGGCTCGGCGGGACCCATCCTCTTGCGTTATGTGAGCTATCACTTTGACTTCATCGGCACACACCCGCATTACCCTCCCATCTTCCAGCGGATGATGATGGAAGGTGATCCCGCTTTAGAACGGATGGTTCGCGAGCACTCGATTCCTCTCAAGAAGCTGTTGGTGGCGTTGCTGGAGCGGGGAATGAAATCAGGGGAATTTCGGCGCCTGAACAAGGAGCACACGATCGTCTCGATTGCCGGCTTGACCGCGTATTATTTCAATATCGCTCCTGCCTTTCGGGTGATCACCGGACAGGACCCTTACAGCAAAGCGAACTTGGCCAAGAGGAAGGCGGAGGTTCTGAGGTTCATCCGCTACGCCCTCTTTCGTGATCCGGAGGGTACAGAATAATGAGGCGGAAGATTATTTTACCCATTTTGATCGCACTCATTCTCTGTGGCGGAGTAGTTTATTACAAAGCTGTCACCGCGCCACAACCCCTTATCCTGACCGGCATCGTCACCACCAACGATGTGGTGGCAAGCTCGCAAATTCAAGGGCAGCTTGCGCAGGTATTGGTAAAGGAAGGCGACACCGTGAAGCCTGGGCAGTTGCTCGCCGTCATCGAACCCCAAGAATTGCGCGCCGACGAGTCATATTACCTCCACACCGAGCGGGGGACGGCTTCGCAGGTCGTGGAAGCCGAGGCGGCGCTGAAATTCCAGGAGGAGCAGACGCGCGACCAAATCAAGCAGGCGGAGGCGGCGTTGGCATCGGCGCAGGCGCAGGAAGACGAAGCCAAAGCTGACCTGGAGCTGGACCGCTTAAATTATCAGCGCACCAAGGGTCTCTACGACCAGAAGATTGTATCGGATCAGTCGCTGGACCAGGCGCGCGCCGCCTTCGAGGCACAGCAAGCGCACGTCGAGTCTCTCCGGAAACAAGTGGAAGCCCAGCGCGCAGCGGTCGCCCTCGCCCGGTCGAACGAAGACCAGATCACCGTGCGGCGAAGTCAACTACAGGCCATGGAGGGGCAACAGGCTGCCGCCGGCGCGCAGATGTCGAAGGCCCAGGTTCGCCTGGACTATACGGAGATTCACGCCCCCGTTCCCGGCGTCATCTCCGTGTTGGCCGCGCGTCAGGGTGAGGTCGTGAATATAGGCCAGCCGATCGCTTCCATCATCAATCCTGATGATCTTTGGGTACGAGCGGATGTGCCGGAAACGTACGTTGATCGCATCCGTCTGGGTGACCGCATGCAAGTGCGTTTTCCCGACGGGATGCAGCGCGTGGGAACGGTATTCTATCGCGGGGTCGACGCTGACTATGCCACCCAGCGCGATGTGAGCCAAAGCAAGCGGGACATCAAAACCTTCGAACTGCGCTTGCGCCTCGACAACAGCGATCGCCGTTTGTGGCCCGGCCTGACCGCTTTCGTAACGTTGCCCCTGCAAGACGTCCTCTAAACCCCTTCCGGGTGGCCGGGATGGTAACGATGGAACCATTGCCGATGCCGACCAAACCGATCGTCGCGGTGGAAGTCGAAAAGCTGCGCAAGTGCTTCGGCAGCTTCTGCGCCGTCGATGATGTGACCTTTTCGGTGGCCTACGGTGAAGTGTTTGGCTTGTTAGGTCCGAACGGCGCGGGAAAATCCACCCTGATCCGCGTGCTGGTCACGCTTCTCCCCCCTACCTCCGGCGTGGCGCGCATTCTCGGCTTCGACGTCGCTCGTCACGCCGACGAGGTCCGCAAAAGCATCGGGGTTATTCCCCAGGCCATGACGTCCGATCTTGATTTAAGCGCCATGGAGAACATGCAGATCTATGCAAAGCTCTACAGTGTTCCGCGGGGGCGCCGCATCAAGGTCGCCAAAGAACTCCTGGAAGCAGTCGATCTGCTTCCTTGGGCGGATAAACTGGTTAAGAATTTTTCCGGTGGCATGCGGCGGCGTTTGGAAATCGCCCGCGGGCTGGTGCATGAGCCGCGCATCTTCTTTCTCGACGAACCCACCACGGGCCTCGACCCTGCTTCCCGCGTGGGCGTGTGGGAAATGCTCATGCGGCTCAAGCAAGAACGGGACTTGACGATCCTTCTGACCACCCATTATATGGATGAGGCCGACAAGCTTTGCGATCGCATTGCCATTGTCGACCACGGAAAGTTGGTGGCGCTGGATTCGCCGCTCAAGCTGAAGGCTTCCATCCCCGGGAACAACATCCTGGAAGTCGGTTTTTCGCGCATTCCGAAGGGATGGCTCGAAACCCTGCAAAACCTCTCGGACGTGCAATACGTAAAGGCCGATGACCACGTGTTCCGCATCGGCTCCGATAACGGTCCGAAGACCACCGTGGCGCTGCTGGAGGCGGCCCGCCAGGCGCAAATTGAGGTAACTTCGCTTTCCGTTCAGAGCACCTCCCTCGACGACGTATTCATGCATTACACCGGCCGGCAGTTGCGTGACTCGTTGCAGGATGCGCTCGGGTATGATCCCAGTGTTTTCTATCAGCGAGGGCAAAAGCCATGAACCGAATCCTGGCGCTGGTCGAACGCGACTTGCGCAAGTTTATTCGCAGCCCCACGCTCATCGTGATGTCAATGTTTATGCCCCTCGTGCAATTGGTAGTCTTGGGATACGCCTTTGGCGGGAAAATCCGGGACCTGCGCGTCGGCGTGGTTAATCAGGATCATGGCATGCCCACCGTCAAGCTGCGGGAGATGTGTGGAGCCATCACCGCCAACGCGCGGACCTTCGAAACGGTTGATTACACTGATCTCCATAAGGCCTTGACGGACTTGCGGGAAGGGCGCATCAATGGGGTCCTGAACTTCCCACCGGATTTCTCCCGCCGCGTTCTGGCCAAGGATGCGCCGCAGGTGGCGCTCATTGAAGACAACACGGACAACTTCGCGGTCGGCGCGCTCGAGGGTGCGTTTAGCGATATGGTGGGCGCCTACAATCAAGGAGGCGCCCCGCCGCGCGTCCCCAGCGGGGTCACGCTCTCGGTCGTGGAGCTCTATCCCTACGTTCCTTATATCCAATTCCTCCTGTCGGGCTCTATCGTCATGGCAATCTTCATTTCCGCGATGATCGGAGGAGGTATTATCTTTATTGATGATAAAGCGCGCGGGCTCCATGAAGGTTATCTGGTTACGCCGATTTCCAGACTTGAACTGATCCTCAGCTTCAATCTCTCCGGAACCATCAAGGCGGTGTTGGCCGGGATCGTCCTGACCACCGTGGGATCCATCATCGCCGGAATACCCAATCCGCTGGAACCCATCCGCATGGTGAAGCTACTGCTGGTCATTGTCTTGACCGCCCTGGCTCTGATCAGCATGATGTTTTTGCTGATGGTCCGCGTCAATGACCCCCTGGTGCCACGGGCCACCTTCGGCGTGCTCAACATGCTTCTGTTTTTCCCCAGCGGCGCCGTCTATCCGATCTACGGATTTCCGCCTTGGATGCGCGCCATTTCCACAGTTGATCCCTTCACTTATGCCGTGCATGCATTCAAAGCGCTGCTGCTCAAAAACACGGGAATCATAGCCATTGCCGGGGACCTGACTTTCCTGGCGTTGTTCTCCCTGGTGATGGTGGTTGCTGAAACCGCCCTTTTCAAGCGCTCCCTCTAACTGCCCCCTTGGCAATCCGCCCGCGCATCTAACATAATGGGGGTGCTCGGGAGTATGCTTATACTCCTTTCTCCCGGGAGGAACCGGCCATGACCTTGCTTGACGCCACACCGCCCAAACCGCCTCGAAAAATAGGGCGCTATATTCTGATTGCCTTGGTCGCTATCATCGTAGGCGGGGCAGGCTACGTCGTTTTTCGCAACTTCCCTGAAGAACGAGCCATCTCGCGCTTTCTCACAACGCTGGAGCAGGGCAACTACCGTGAAGCCTACCAGCTTTGGCAACCCAGCAGTACATACTCTTACTCGGATTTCCTGCACGACTGGGGCGAGCGCGGCGACTACGGGAAAATTCGCACCTTCAAAATTCTGGGGTCGCAATCCAAAGGCGCAGAGACCGTCATTGTCACGGTTACCATTAATGATGAGCAGCCTCCGCGCGAGCTTTTGGTCGATCGCAAAACCAAAGGGCTTGCCTTCTCCCCATTCTGAAGTGCGGGAGCGCGAGCGCACACTGTGGACCCTCGTGCGAATCCCCACGAGCTGAGCCTTCCCGAAAGCCCTCCGCGAACATGCGGGACGAGATGCGTCATGAGGATTGTGCCAGGACCTCTTCGACAGCATCCTTAACCTGGTCGAAGGTCACGGAAAGGATGCACTCCGGCCGCGCGAATTGGTAACAACGATCGCCGGGGCAAGGGTTGCAGTCGAAGGGGTTCTGCACCACGCGCGCGCGGGAGATGGAACCTTGCCGCGGCCAAGGACCCCAGATGGGAGAACTGGAAGATCCGAAGATGACCAACACGGGCCGAGCCAGCGCCGCGGCCATGTGGGCAGGGCCACTGTCATTTCCCACAAACAATCGCGCCCCCGCAAGGGCTGCGGCAAATTGCGCCAGGCTCATGCCCTCCAATCGCCGCAGGGGCGCGCCCGAGGCTTTCTCCACGGCATCGAGCACCGGCGATTCTCCCGGTCCACAGGAATAAATGGGAGCGAGTCGGGCTTTGCGCTCAAGGTATTCACCAAGCTGCGCAAATCCTTCCGCCGCCCATTCCTTAGTCTTGAACAAAGCGGTGGGATGGACGATGGCGTAAGGCTGTCCCGAGTCGATGCCCAGGCTCGCGCGTTTGGCTTTCCACCACTCGGCCTGTCCCGCCCCGGAGAAAATTTGGGCGCGCGGGATTTCCTTCCGCGGTAGTCCCAGGTAGAAAAATGCCGCCGCCTGATGTTCTGCCGTGTGCAGCGACGGCTGGTTCAAAATGGTCCGGGCGTCCGGAACCAGAATGTTGTAGAGGTTCGCCCCGCGATAGTGGGCAAAGCCTACGCGCCAGCGGGCGGCGCTCCAGCGCGCAAAAAGTCGGCTGGTCGGGCCGCCGTGCAGGTTGACGCAGAGAGAAAAGCCGCGGCGGCGAAGTTCACGAATGACGGCCAGGCGCGAGAGCAGGTTGCGCACGCCAGCCCCTTCCCCAGGACTGAGAATTTCTTCCACCGCCGGGTTTCCTTGCAAGAGGTCGCGAAAGCGGGATTCAACCATCACGGAGATGCGCAGGTCAGGCCGCCACTCTTTGAGAAGCCGCAGGGTGGGGGTCAGCAGAATGATGTCACCGATGGACCGGAGGCGAAGAATGAGGATGCGTGCTCCGGGCGGGAATCCGGGAAGAAGGGAAGCCGCGTTCATATGATTTTAGATTGCGTCACTCCGCTTCGATCTTGGCGTCTTCGATGATCATGTCGGGGATATCGTCTTTGATGGGATAGACGCGCCGGCATTGGTCGCACTTCAGGCCTTGTCCATCCGGCGTGAGCTGAACGGGCAACTTGCATGCCGGGCAAACCAGAATATCGAGCAGTTCTTGCGGTACGGCCATGCGGAACCTCCATCAGTTGTCAGTAGTCAGTTGCCGGTTTTCAGTAAAACCTCTTTCATGGAGCTGATTACTGTCCACTGTTCACTATTCACCGTTCACTGAAGTACTCTCCCAAGGTGCAATTTCCATCTGCAAGACGCAGGCCACGTTGCGCCAGGAGGGGGGATCGATTTTCCAGACCGCCAGAATCGAGGAGCCCTGGTACACGCGCTCAAATCCCAACTCGGATTGCGAAATGGTTTCAATCGGCACGATCCACCAGCAAGCTTGCGGCCGAGTCTCGAGCGTGATCTTGACGCGTTGCCACTCATCCACGAGCGTTAGCTTGGTAGAACCGATTTCGCCGCGAAACTCCAGCGGGCGGTGAACATCCTTCGCCTGGAAATATCGATCGTGGGCGTCGGGAGCGAGAAGGTTCAGGACCAACTCCAGCCCCAACGCCATCCCGGTAGGGCACGGACGGTCGGTGTTCAGCGAAGAGCGGCATTCAATCTGCCAGGTCGAACCGGACACTTTGGAAGTCAAGGTCTTGAGGGCATCGACCTGCATCACGCAGTCGTTCGCGTGGACCTCGGCGGTGCTCCGGAAGGCGATCGCGGCCGCGGGGGCCTTGATGGGCGTGGCCTTCCAAGCGCCTCGCGCCAGGGCCTCATTCTCCTCCAGGCGGAGCAACTCAAAGTCCTTCCAGCTTTTGACGCTGGGGAAAACATAGGTGCGGAAGGCATGCCGCGCATAGCGGTCATAGCGCAGCAGTGCATCCAAGTGCGATTCTTTGCTGAGCACTTGATCGTGGATGGAAGCGGGACCTTCACGCGGCGCTTGCTTGGAGGAAACATGTTTCCGCACGAGCTCGTGGTAGGATTCGGGCCGCCGCATGAGAGAATTTATCAGCTCGACGTTGGCAGGCTGGAAGCGCAGGCTGGAAACCGTGGCGCCATCCGCGGGGTGCAGCGTCATGCCGGAGATACTCTGGCGGATCAGTATTTCCTCTTGCCCATCTGCGTCGAAGTCCGTGGTCACAATTTCGGGTCGGGTGGCGGCGCTTCGGCCTTCCGCGCAATCCAGTTGAAACTCCGCCTGGATCAAATGGCGAAGAATGGCGCTGCGCAGATGGGGCGCATAGAGCCCGCCGAATACCCCGTGCCAGTAAGAGTCATTGCACTGGGCAGCCAGAAGGTGCGTCTGCGCTTCCGCCAGCAATGCCGCTTTTTCCGTCCCGCTTTCCGCGGCACTGCTTAGCGTCTGCAAGCGATGACTCACACCCAACGCCTGTTTCTGAATGCGATTAGATTCCGGGTACTTGGTCAGGAAGTTGCGCCACAGCCCTCCCCGCAGGAAACGCTGGAAGCGCGCGCCATTGGGCATGCGCTCGCTCTCTTCCAAACAAGCTTTGAAGTCCACCGATGCCGCAGGCGGAAGGGACCATTCCATCATCTCCGCGTAGGAGGCAGTGGGCAGATAAATGCGCCCCACCGCCGGGTGCGAGCGGAGGTAGTCCGCGACGGTGGTTGTCTCCAACCAATCCTGGCAGCCCTCGAGCGCCTGAAGAAAACGCTCCAGCCAGCCGTTCTTGTAAACATGATCGTAAGTACCGGGCCAGACGCCGAACTTTTCGCAGTCATCGCCCATGGCGAAAAGAGCGTCGTGCTGGTTGATCCCTTCACGCAGAATGCGTATCGTTTCCGCCGGCTCCTGGAAGGGGATGGTGTAGCGAAGGGATTTCAAGCTGGGAACCAAGCGCAACGGCAGGCCGTCCTCTTCGGTAACGTAACTGCCGCGCAATTGCCAGGGCTGGAGGCCGGCGAGGAGGAAGTGGGTATCGTCCAGAACGACGTACTCAACGCCCGCCTTTGCCAACGGCAGGGGGAGCGTGGGCTCCCAAACCCGCTCCGCAATCCACGCCCCGCGCGGCGCGGAGCCGAAGTGTTGGCGAAGGTAATCCGCCAGCTTGCGGAGCTGCGCGATCTTATCGGCATCAGGAATAGCCGGTAGAATGGGCTCGTAATAGCCCCCGCCGACCAGTTCGATCTGGCCGCGCTCGGCGAGTTCACGAAGTTGCTGGAAGTATTCCGGGTGGCGCTTTTCCAACCACTCCAAGAGGATTCCGGAAAAATGCAGGCTCAAGCGAATGCGCGGATGCTCGTGCAGCGCGCGCACAAAGGGCGCATAGGATTTCTGGTAGGCGTCTTCGATCACCTGATCGAAGTTTCCCACCGGCTGGTGCGAGTGGATGAGAAGAGCGAGAGAAACTTTGCTCAATTTTGCAACCCCTCCTGGCGGTCGAGGGCAATTCGGAAAAGCCTAGAATAGAATGGAACATCGAGTATTGTCAGTAACAAAGAATTTATCGCTACAGAATACAAACCGAGTCTCCACCAATAAAGTTACAGGGTTGTTTCTTCCCAAGCATGGCTGCTTCGTCCACTCAATGTCCGTTATTCTGGACCTCTCATTTTACTCCTTTCTCCTTTCCTTTCAACAACATTCTGGCCTCGCAGGGATAAGTGGCTTATTTATCATATACATTCTGGCCTAGCGACGAAGTTGACGCATGTCAATTTTTTATGTCATCTGTTTTCATCAACGTATGAGATAAAGCCTGAAAATATTTTTCCCCCCTTTTTCTCGCCTCTTTTATGCAATGTTCTTGTAGGTTCCGTATTTTCAATGACTTGGAATTTCTTTAAGCTCCTCCAATTCTTCGTTAACCCACTGTGTTTTCATAAACATTCTGGCCTCGAACGGGGATTTCGCCGATTTCCAGGTTGCGGACGTACTCAGAAAACTCTTTCAGTAGACTCGCGAGTCGAACCGGGCAAGCGTCATGATGGGAAACTTACGCCGCCCGAAGACGGCGACCGACCTTCAGCACTCTAGTAGGCTATACAATTTGTACCTTTTTGTCAAGAGACAAATTGTCCCATAGTATAGAATTCGTCAAGCGTGAATTTCTCGATGCGGCTGCCCCCCAGAGAGGAGGCGCGAACCCGTCCGCACCAGGACGTGGTAAGATTTGCGCCGCGGGAGAGTGACGCGCGTTAAGCGACCCGCCCGCCGATCGGCGCAGGAGGAAACATGCTTGACCCCGAGGCGTTGCTGGCATACTGCGAATCGGAATTGGACGCGCTCGTGCGTTGCTTGCGGCAAGCGGTGGAAATCGAATCACCGAGCCAAAACCAAGCGGCGATTGACCGCATGGCAAATTTCTTTGCCCAGGAGTTCAGCAAGCGAGGCGCGAAAGTCCAACTCCTGAGCCACGCCACGGCGGGTTCGGCCGTGGTGGCGGAGTTCTGGAAAGGGGCGCGCGGCGCCAAACCCATCCTGTTACTGGGCCACCTGGACACCGTCTGGGAAACCGGCACCTTGGCGGAAATGCCGTATCAAGTTCGAGAGGGGCGTGCCTACGGGCCGGGAATTTACGACATGAAATCCGGCATCGTCTGTGGCCTCTGGGCCGTGCAGGCCCTCTCCGCCTTGAAAATAACTCCTCCTGGCCCCGTGCGCTTTTTCTTGAATGCGGATGAGGAGGTGTCAAGCATCGCTTTTCGCGAGGAGTTGCTGGCGGAGGCCCGCCGTGCCCGCGCCGTGCTGGTGCTGGAGCCCGCCGGCGCCCAAGGGGCCCTCAAAACCTTCCGCAAAGGAGTAGGGGAGTTTCAGATCACCGTGCGCGGCCGGTCAGCTCACGCGGGCATCAATCCCTCGGGAGGCGTCAACGCGATTTCCGAACTAGCCCGGCAGATCCTTCGCATCGAAAAGCTGGCGCGCCCCAAGCGGGGGCTGACCCTTAACGTGGATGTTATCCTGGGCGGCACGCGCGCCAATGTCATCCCGGAACTTGCGGTGGCGCGCGTTGACGTGCGTGTGCCCACCGTGCTCGACCGCGAGAAGATTGAAAAAAAGATGCGAGCGCTCGCGCCCATTCATCCCGAGGCCAAACTGGAAATAACCGGCGGCGTCAACCGTCCACCCTTGGAACGAAAAATGGCGCTTGCGCTCTTTCGCCAGGCCCGCGAGTTGGGACGCCAAATGGGCCTGGAACTGAAGGAAGCTGCAACCGGAGGAGGCTCCGACGGAAATTTTACCGCGGCCCTGGGAATCCCTACGCTCGACGGCCTGGGCGGAACCGGCGACGGAGCCCACGCCCGCCACGAGCACGTCGTCCTCAACGAATTACCCCAGCGCGCGGCCTTGCTGGCGGCGTTGATGGCGTCGATCTAACAAGAAAACGCAACCAACGTCCTTACTCTGGTGTCTAACAAGCGGTGAACTTCAGAAAGATGAAAGCCATTGGGCGTTTACTCCTAATGATTGTGGTTGCCCAGGCCGCTCGACCGGTTTGGGCCGATCAAATCCAAGGGCAACTTTACCCCGAAAAGCGAACTTATCTCGTCGGAGAGCCAGTCTACGTTGTATTGGACTTGACAAATCCACGGAATCGGCCGGTCTGGGTCAGCGAGTCTTGTGCGTGGTTAGACACGCGCTTTGAGGCCCCCACAGCTCCGAAACCCCGCGGCGGTGTAAGTCTGTTTGGCTGTTCAGGAGGAACCGCCGGAAGTTGCCCCGGTGGTGCCAAGGAGATCCGTTCGGGCGAGCATTACACGCGGCGCTACTTACTATCTGGGGCTTTTCAGCTCGACGCTTCGGGAGTCTATCCAATTCGGGCTTGGCATAAGGTTGACATTTACGCAGACGAAACAAGTTTTCGGATTGCTGCTTCGCAGGAAATCGTGTCAAAATTTGAGTTGACCCTTATTGGTGGGACTGAGAAGGAACTTGCTTCGGCGTACGCGCCCATACTGCGAGATCTCAATAATCCCGATGCGGGGAAGAGCTGGCTGGCACGCTCCGCAGTGGTCAACAATCCTCCTCCGTTCCTGGAAAACGTCATCCTGGCGATGGCGGACAATCCACAGACAACAACATATGGCATTTCAGGTCTCGAACGCCTTGCGACGCCGCGAGCCAAAGCCAAGCTCGCTGTGCTGTCAGTGGGAGAGAACCCGGAGTACGTCCGTCAAATGGCAATCACGGCGCTAGGTGGGTTGGGTGACCCTGCATACTGCTCATTGATGCTCGACATCGCTCAGGACAGCCACGAATACTCTCGCTTCATTGCCCTGCGAGCGGCCGGATATTTGTGTGGCGAAAGAGCATTTCCACTCTTGACGAGTCAGCTTGCCAGCGCTAACTATTCAACGCGCTTTGAGGCTGCGTTCGCCCTGGGAAACAGTCGTAGCCGCGACGCCGTCCCCTTGCTGATTCCTCTGCTCCTGGATGCGGACCCTAATGTTCGCCGCGCGGCCCGCGATGCACTCGCCGCGCTGACCCATCGACGCTCGAAAGATGACGAAGGGCCAGCCGAAGCGCTTCATCGCGATTGGAACAATTGGTGGACTTCCAACGGAGCAACCGCGCCCATCTATGGCATTGACGACTGTAAGGAACCCGACCCTTTGCAGTGAACGGCCCGCGTGTGACGCTACCAAGCGGCATCCGGGAACCTTCATCATGTTGGCAATCTGCCTGCTCGTGGCAGGTCGCGCCTGCGCACAAGAACTGACCGCCAAATTTTACCCGGAAAAATCAGTCTACCTTTTGGGAGAACCTGTCTGGTTTGTTTTCGAGGTCACGAACAAAGGAAACGTCCCAATCCACATCGAGTACTCAAACCCCTATGGCGTTTGCGCCTTTGGGGGTGGTTACTCCTTCGAAATCCCGGCCGCGAAGGCGGTGGGCCGCTGGCGTTGTGGGTACGTGGCAAGTTGCGCCGGGGGTGGCTCACAACCGCTGCCCGCAGGCGCCACTTATGCCCAGCGACTGCTCCTGAACCAGTGGTTTCAAATCGATCATCCTGGAAAGTACCGGGTCTCTGCGAACCGCAATCTTCGCTTTAGTGTTCGCTCAGGCGACTTCGGTATTCTTCTTGCTCCCATCTCTCGGGCGTTCAAGTCGGAGTTCGAGATAGCGGCTGTCGAAGGCGAAAAGTCAAAGGTCGAGAAGACTTTCGAGCCTTTCTTGAAGAATCTCAGCAGTCGTGATTTTGACCCCAGAGTAGAAGCCGTTGAGACCATTACCGCAATGGCGCCGCCCTTTTTGGAAAAGACGCTCATTGCTCTTGCCACCGGCGAGGATTCTTTCGCCCAGAGCAGAGCCATCCCGGCTCTGGGTCGACTCAACACAACCGAGTCGAAGCGGGTCCTTGCCAAATTGATCGAGGACCGAGTGGGATATTACTCAGGGCAGGCCATCGATGCATTGGCCCAGATGGGTGACCCGACTTACGTGCCGCTGCTGGCCGAACTGGCGAAAGAACCCGCATGGCAGAACGTGGCGATCCCGGCTTTGGGCGAGTTGGGTGGGGGGGATGTTGTTTCCCTCCTGGCACCGCTCGTTCATTCCCCGCTTGGACCACCCAATAAACCGCCGGTGCAGTCACTCGCCATACGCGGATTGGCGAACACCCGCAGCGGCGAAGCCATTCCTTATCTCATCGAAGCAATCCGCAACCCCCTGGTTCACCAGGACGCGGTGAACGCTCTCGAGCAACTCACTCACTTGGTGATTTGGGATAAAAAGAGCAAGAAATGGCTCTACACGGAAGATGACAGGACCGCTGACCGAATGGCGGAACGCTGGCAGCGTTGGTGGAAATCAATGAACGGGAATGCCAGGCTCTATGGTCCGGGTGATTGCACGCGTTCGCCAGAGGAGCTTCCTGAGCAATAGCGCCGCCGCTTACGACCCGTACTTCTTCACCACGTAGTTGGCCACTTCTTCTTCGAAGTTGGGATAACTCATCCGCACCTCGTCTTGCAGCACGGTACTGAAATCGGAGGAAGGCATTTGTCGCAACATCCGGCGGACTTCTCCCATGCCGAAGGTGTCGCGGAGGTATTCGAGCGCGGCCAGAGACTTGGCGTAAACCAGGGCGGCCTGATCGGGGGCCAAATTTACAAAAGAGCCTTCGAGCGAAGCAACAGGAGGAATCTTCCCTGCGGCGCAGACTCCCGCCCTGCGCCTCCTACTTCGTGGGACTCCTCACCCCCCCCGCGCCGTCGCATCTGCCAACCCCCCGGTCAGCTAACAACGGGGGTAACCGAAAGCACCACACAACTCTGGGCCGGAACGTCCCACTCGACCTCTCCACCAAAACTCGCTTGTTGCTTGGCTGGAGAGCCAGGATAGGTCATCTCGATCTCAAAACGCACGCCCCCGGTTAATCCGATACTCTCCCCGTCAAGCCGAAACTTGCCCGAAAGGGTCGTAGGATTGGGATTGAAAAGGAATATCAGCCCCCTATCTCCGATAATGTGCGCGTTGCCGTCCACCTTTCCGGCCTCAGGCCATTGGGGCAGGTCCTTGCGCACCTGAAGGTAACGAATGTTCTTCCTACCCCAATCGAGCCACTTCCGGATCTCTGTCTTATCCCGAGCTGGAATTCCGGCTTTGGTCGGAAGGTAGTACAACTGGTTGGGTGACGAAGACAGCGCGCTGAGCATCACGTAGTCAATCTTCTCGCTCGGCCAATCCGGGCCCCTCATGCTTTTGGGGGCAGCGAACACCAGGGGCTGATCCATGTAGTGCGGGAAAAAGTGATGGTGAACTCGGACCCGCGACCACTTGCGAAGCTTGTCGCCCATCGTGACGTTGATGGGCTGGTCGCCCATCCCCGGCAGGGGCACTGGCAATGCAAACTCGTCGAGAGTAAAAATGCTATCCGCATGGCGGTTTGACCATATCCCTAAATCCATCGGTGGACGGCACATGGGGCCGATAAAGGTGTCGGGAAAGGACTCACGGATTTTGGCCATCATGCGATTGAGAGCCCGTTCGCAGCCATAGTTGGAATCCCCTGGCAGGTGGTCGTGCTGACCTGACGGGCAGTTGACAGGTATCACGATCCCCCCGCCTCCAAAGAAATCGCCATCCATCACCCAAGCGGAAAAGTAACTTGTGCGCATGGCTTCCAGTTGAAGGCGCAGGAGCCAGTCGCAAAACGGCTCGTTGGCGATACAGTTGCCCTTCACAAACGCTTTGACAACATTTCCAGTAATGAACTTGCCCGACACCGTCCGCCCTTCTGGATACATAAGCCAGTCCGGCCGGTCCGAACGGAAGGCTCTTCCTTTCTCCTTCCACCAAGGGTCGGTGTTGTTCATGGTGGGCCAGAACACGACTTTGACCTTCTTCTCGCGAGAGTATTCGAGTAGCTTTTTGACCAAAGGTCCAGGCACATAGTGGTCATCCTGCCCCAAGGCATTCATCTTGTCGATCTCGCCACTCCAGGGATGGCTGTCCGTCACCCAGTCAATCCCGCACTCCGCCAGAAAATCCATGGAGCGCATGTCGGCTTCCACCTGCGCCTCGGTTTGAAAGGTCTTGTGCTCAAACTCGCACCACCACCCGCAGGCCATGGGGACCAACCCGTGACGCGGCGGCCCCATGATGGCCGACGTCATCGCCACCATGGCTTCCGACTCCGAGGGCAGGGGGAGATCCGCTTCCTCCTTCTCTTCCCTCCGCCTCTTGTAGACCCCCAGATAGACGGGCTCTGACTCCAACCGCTCCTGTGCCTTCACCTTCAGACTGGCTTGATAACCCAACCTTACCGTCCCATCTCCTTCCAGAGAGGATTCATCAAACGGAAGCTCCAGACCCAGAAATATCCCGCCTTCTCCAGAACGCCCAAAATACGTGACGTTCTTCAGGTACGGGTACTTGGCCCATTTCACCTCTGTTCCAGAGAAACTCACGGTGCTCACCACGACCGATTTCAAACGAAACGCCGAAGCGGAGGTGATGGATAGTTTCTTCTCCACAAAATGATGGTTCTGCCCCAGCGTGTAATTTGCCACCACTTGGATCTTCTCGGCTCTGAAAGTGGCTTCCACGGCTTCCCGCGAAGTCTTCCGCAGGGAGACCAAGCGCATATTCTGTGGTGACAGGGTAAACTCCTCCGCAAGAAGCCCAAAATCGTCCCCCTGCACCCGCAAACTCTCGTCCGATAGCTTGTTTTGAATCCCCGTCAGCGAGCCGGTATCGCGGTCGAAAACAAGACGAAGGCTATCGTTTTCCAACGTCGCCCCAGTACGCCCACCGCGGCTGGAACCCTCGGTCAGATCTGGAGCCACGATCGCCAATCCGCCGACACCTAATCGGGTAACAAAATCGCGCCGACCAAGCTTTTTGCTGTGGAACACGGAAAGCTCTCTTATTTGGCTGTTCGCAGCAGTTGTGTCTCAAATCCAGGCAATAACCCTCACGGCAAGAAGTCCCGCAGAGTTAAAGAATGACTCTTCATATCTCGTGAATCCGGCCATCTTGCATCCAGATGGCGTCCACAATGTTAACCCTGAGTCCCCGCTATGCAGCGCCCTCTACGACCCGTACTTCTTCACCACGTAGTTGGCCACTTCTTCTTCGAAGTTGGGATAAGTCATCCGCACCTCATCTTGCAGCACGGTACTGAAATCCGAGGAAGGCATTTGTCGCAACATCCGGCGGACTTCCCCCATGCCGAAGGTGTCGCGGAGGTATTCGAGCGCGGCCAGAGACTTGGCGTAAACCAGGGTGGCCTGATCGGGGGCCAGATTTACAAAAGAGCCTTCGAGCGAAGCATAAGCAGGCATATTCCCGGCGGCGAGGGCCCGCGCCAACTGGCTTCCCTTGGCGGCGGTGGTGGCGCCTTCCTCAAGCTGCGCCAAACCCTCGTTGAACCAGGTGGGGCAACGGCCCAGCGTGATCTGGCGGACAAAGGAATGGGTCAACTCATGCTTCAGCACGCGCGCCAGGTCCGGGGTCATTTGCGTCAGGCCGGAAACGGGAACGCGAATCTTTCCATCATTCAGGGCTCCCACCCAGGCGGGGGTCCGGGTGATGTCGCGGAAAGCCTCCTTGGGATAGAGAATAGCCACGATGGCCTCCGTGGGGGAATAATCCAGGTCCAGCACCAAGTCCTGAAAGGAGCCGTCCAGGCTATTCAAAATTTCGCCACTCAGCTTTTCATTCTGCTGGCCATCGTAGCGAAGCAGGAAGTGCTCGCTGCGCAATTCCGAATAAGCGCCGGAAACATCCAGCTCGCGTTGCGCCTTCGCCACCGCTTCGCGCAATTGTGCATTGTCCTTGACGGCGAGCGCCTTGTTCCACTCCGTAATGGCCTGATCGAGATTCTCCATCCCGTAGTAGGCCGAGCCCAAAAGCACACGAAAATCCGGCGACTGGGGATAATGGTCCGCCTCCGGCGACAACAGATCGACGGCTTCCAGATAATGCTCCTGCTTCCACAACAAGTAGCCGAGTGCCAGCGTCAGGGCCTGGTCGTGAGGCAGATACTTGACCGCCTCGCGATATTTGATGATGGCCGCTTCCGGGTCGCCCTTGCGCGTCAGGAAAACCGCCGCTGCCTGAAAGCCCTGTTTGAGCTTGTGCAGATTATCCGGTGTGGAATTGTGGACGGCGTCGTCCGCCAGATGCGTGAGGTAGGCCTCGTCCACAGCATCGTCGTGGATGACCCCCGACCCTTCCTCGAGCGAGGAATCCACGGGCAGCGTGAGCGGCAGGGGGACATCACGACTCGGCCGAGGAGAACCCTGCGCCGGCGCCGTGGCCGGGGCATCCGACTTCTCCACGTGGTCCACCATCGACTTCGCAACCGCAAATTCACCCCCGTCCGCTTCATAATAGACTTGTTTCTCATCCTCTTTGGTGACTTGGGCAACTATCTTTCGACCGTTCTTTAAGTAGATAACATCCGCAAACAGCAGGGAGGGAAACAGGAGAAGGACACACAACAACCTCCCGCCCCACGCAGCTTTCCCGTGGGGCGCGACGCTGTTCCGAAACTTGAGGCGCCCTGTCATCCTGTTTGCATCATACAACAGGGCTCCGCATTCCGTCGAGTTGAGTACGGCCAACTTCCGCGCTACAGTAAGCAAGGGACCTAAAAGGGGTGTGGTATGGGGTCAAGAATTTCGTTTCGACAGATTTGCCGCACGGGTCGCATGTTCGCGCTTCCCGCGGTGTGGTTGCTCGCTTGCTCCCTTTACGCTATCCCCAGCGCAGCGCCACAACCCTCCGAGCCGCTCGAACTGCTGAAGCAATTGAACAGCGTCACCTTGGATCCCACGCAAGTCTATGTGATCCGCGACGCCCACATTGCCCGCGCGCGGATGAATCTGTATCTTAATCGCGGCTTCATCGCTTTCATGACGCCGGTACAGGGCGAAGTCACAGGGGCCGTTTTCTGGGGTGAAGGTGAAGTCTTAATGATCCCGCCCGACCGGGCCGAGAAGCGGAACCTTGCACAGTTCACGCGGGCGCCCATCCTGGAGGAAAAAGTCGATTCTGTTTACATGCGTTTTACGGACCAGACTGCCAAAGAATTGCTGGCGGCGTCGCGCCAACCTGATCCGGATGATCCCGAGCAACCCGGCCCCTTTATGGAAGAGTGGTCCGCCGTGGGGCCGGCGCCGGATTTTGAAACCTCGGTCCGCATCCTCATGGATCTGCTCGGCGACCGCAACCATCCTTACTTTTACGCCCAGGTGAAGGGTGAGAACCTGGGAGTCTTCGACATGGTCGACGACGAGCGACTGGCCGAGCCCTTCACCATCGGCTCATTGCGCAAGGTTGGTTCCCAAGCTTTCACCGATGTCTGGTGTTCCTTCCCCACGCAAGGTTCGCAGGCCGAGCCGGCGGAGTCGTGGCATGTTGCCGCCAGGGCGCTGGCATACACCTTGGACGTTCGCATCCATCCCGACCACAGTCTGGAAGGCCGGGCGGAGATTCAGCTCGAATCCCATTCTGCGCAAGATCGCGTGATCTCCTTTGGCCTCTCACGCTGGCTCGTGGTCACGGGAGTCGAGGACGAACGCGGGCGCAGTGTCACGCTGATCGAGGGTCCGCCGCAGGGCGGGGGCCCGGCGGAGGCGCGCGCTTACGATCACGTCGAAGTCGTACTTCCCCACCCCCACCCGGCCGGCGAACGCTTTCGCTTGATTTTCAGGTATCACGGCAACGTCATCGCCGACGTCGGGAACGGAGTGCTGTACGTCGGCGCGCGGGGAAGTTGGTACCCCAACCTCGATATCGGCCATCCCGGTCAGTACAACATGATGTTTCACTACCCGCGAAAACTGGTGCTGGTGGCCACCGGCGCCCGCCTCGAGGAGAAAACGTCAGGGGATTGGTCGGAGAGCCGGTGGCGGTCGGACGGCGTTTTCCGCGTGGCAGGCTTTAATCTGGGCCCCTACACCTCTGTCGAGCGGCACGCGGGCAAAACGCTCGTCACGGTCTATGCCACGCGGGAAGTGGAAAGCTCGCTGGAAAAACGGCATGAGGCGGCGATGGCGGTGCCTCTGGTCATTCCCGCACCGCTCCGGAAAGTAATCAACCCGCTCCACCTGGAGCCGTTGCCTCTCGCGCCCTCCGCCTTGCTTGGCAACGTTGCTGATGTCGCCTCGCAGGCCGTGCAATATTATGCCGGCCTGTTCGGTCCCTATCCTTATCCCCGCTTGGCCATCTCGCAAATTCCCGGGAGCTTTGGCCAAGGGTGGCCGGAACTTGTGTATCTGTCCACCCTCTCCTTCCTTCCCAAAACCGAACGGTCGAAGATGGGCTTGAGCAGGGCCGGTGGTGACCCGATGGGGCCGGTCATTATCGCGCATGAAATTGCTCATCAGTGGTGGGGGAATCTCCTGGGTTGGCGGACCTACCACGACCAGTGGCTTTCCGAAGGGCTCGCCAGCTATGCGGCGGCCCTTTTCCTGGCGCAAGGCAAGGACGGCAGCCGCCAGTTCCGCGATCTGCTGCATCTCTACAAGGACGATTTGCTGGCCAAGACCAGCGAGGGCGCGACCGTGGAATCGGGCGGTCCCATTTGGCTCGGACATCGACTTTCCAGCTCTCTGGATCCGGAAGGATACCCCACCATTGTTTACAAGAAGGCCTGCTGGGTTCTCCACATGCTGCGGGGACTAATGACCGATCCCAAGACGGGTTCGGACGCCCGCTTCTTCCGCATGCTGCGTGACTTTGTCACCCATTACCAAGGGCAGTCCGTCTCCACCGAAGATTTCATTCATCACGCGGAAAAGTACATGACCGCGGAGAGTGATCTGGAACAAAACCATAAGCTCGATTGGTTCTTTAACGAGTGGGTCTACGACACGGGGATTCCTGAATACACTTTCAAAACCGAGGTTCGCGTGCTTGCCACCGGCCAATATGTTTTACAAGGGGACATCACGCAGAGCAATGTTCCCGATGATTTTGAGATGCCGGTTCGCGTGGTCGCTCTTTATCCCCGGGACAAGCGGGTCACGCTGGGACAGGTGGTGGTGGGCGCGGGCGGAGCTCACTTCAAATTCACCACGCCGCAAAAACCCTTGCGCGTGATGATTAATGAGGAAAATTTGCTGGCCGTGGTGCACTGATTCCGATCCCGGAGTGCCAGGACCGCAGCAGCGCAGTTTTGAATCCCCAACCCAAAATCCAAAATCTAAAATCCAAAATCGCCTTATCCCGGCGGCCAGTGAAACGTGCGGCCTCCCAGCACGTGGACATGCAGGTGGAACACCGATTGCCCCGCCCATGTGCCGTTGTTGATCAAGGTGCGATACCCCTTCGATTCCAACCCCCGCTCACGCGCCAGTTGCGCCGCCACCAGAAAAAGATGGCCGAGCAACGCCTCGTCTTCAACCAGCGCCTCCCGCAGCGAGGGGAGATGTTTTCGCGGAAGCACCAGCAAGTGGACGGGCGCTTGCGGGTGAATGTCTTCGATCGCCACGGCGTGCTCGTCCTCATGAACGATTTTAGCGGGAACCTTGCGGTCGATGATCCGGCAGAAGAGGCAATCCACGATTAGTTCACCCTGACGACAAAAGTCTCTGTCGCCAAATTCGCGGTGCGGAGCTTTTCCGCCAAGGCGCGCGCCGCGCCCTCGGAACTCTCCTGGCCCACGCGCACGCGGTAGAAGAGGCCGTCGCCGCGGTCGAAACTCAGGATAACCACCGGCCCATAGCTCGCCTCAATCAGGGCCTTCAAGCGCTCGGCGTTGGCGGGGTCGCGAAAAGCGCCGACCTGCACGGCAAAGACGGCGGGCCCGGAAGTCGCGCCGAGTCCCAAGATTTCCAGCCGTACTTGCGCCAGGCCGGGCATCCCCATGGCCTGCGCTGCGGCATAGGAGAGGTCAATGATGCGGCCCTCCACAAACGGCCCGCGGTCATTGATCCGCACCGTCACGTCGCGGCCGTTCTCCAGGTCGTGGACGCGCACCTCGGTGCCAAACGGCAAGGTGCGATGCGCCGCCGTCATGGCGTACATGTTGTAAATCTCCCCGCTCGCCGCTCGCCGCCCGTGATAGGGATGGCCGTACCAGGAAGCGATGCCCTCTTCCCCCTGGACGATGGGCGCGGCCGGAGCCGCCGGGGTGCGCGGGGAGGAAGGCGCCGGGGCACCCGGGGACGGCGGCGTGGTGGGAGCAGCCGGCGGGGGTATGCCTTGAGCAGAAGGAGCAGCCGTTTTGTGGCGATGCAGGCAGCCCGTGGCGCAGAAGAGCATCGCCATCGCCACGCCGGCAAGGCAGTGACGAGTGACAAGTGACGAGTGACGAGCAACGAAAAAACAATGAGGAAGGCGCCCGGGCAGACCGCAGGCAAATGGTTGTCCACTGCCTGTCCGTCCATCTGCCGAATGCCGACAACGCTCGCTTGTCACTGGTCACTCGTCACTGCATTTCGATGTCAGGGTTTTGCCTCTTCCTTTTCCAATCGCTCTGCCATTTTCGTCAGGCGGTTTGCGGACTTTCTTAGGAACTCCGCCGCCTCCTTCTTAGTTTCGGGACGGACTTCATCATTAAAAAACTTCCGCAGCTTCTCGAATTCGCGATCTATGGCGCGCCCTGCATCTTCGAAATTCATGGCCCTCTCCAATCTTATCGTGGTTATTCTAGCCAAGCCGCGGGCGCGCTTCAAATGGAATTCCTGGAATGATAGTCCGCGGTCCGGAGTCCGAAGTCCGGGGTCAAAAACAAAGCAGGGGCTGGCGCAATTGCAAGCAAGAGGCCTGCGGCGCAGTCATCCGACAGTTTCCGCAGTTTTCCAGCGCGCTGTCAGATATAATCAAGTTGAGTATTCCGCCACGATAAGGATGGAAATGACGATAAGTATAAATTTGCGGCTTCAGCTCGGCTTTCGGACCCCGGACTTCGGACATAAGCGTCCGTCAAGATAAGGATGGAAATGACGATACGTCTAAATTTGCGGCTTCAGCTCCGACTTCGGACTTCGGACCCCGGACTTCGGACATAAGCATGTCCTTACCTCCCAAACTATGGTTCCAGTGGCAGCGGCTCAAGAAGGTTTTCTCCTCGTCCTGGGGCGCGCAGGAGAACGCGCCCACTAGCACAGTCCGCATGTGCCCGCACTGCCGAGCCCTGATCGACCGCGATGCCAAGGTGTGCCCCCTCTGCGGCGAGGCCACCGGCCCCATGCGCGCCCGAGGCGGCAGCAGCACGCCCGGCCGCATCATGGGCGTCATCCCGATTCCCACCACCGCCAGCTCCGTGATAGTTGTCGCCAACCTCGCGCTCTATGTCATCTCCTGGTATATGACGCAGAATACTGAGGCCGCGCAGTTGTACGGAGCGCCCCCCATGGGCGGAATTGATGGCAATGTGCTGCTGCGGCTGGGCGCCAAAGCTCCTTACATCCTGGCCGGTCAATGGTGGCGGCTGGTGACGGCCATGTTTCTGCACGCCGGCCTGCTCCACATCGGAATGAATATGTGGTGCCTGGTGGATCTGGGGCCGCAGGTGGAATCGCTCTTCAGCACCACCAAATTCACCGTGCTCTACCTGGTGACGGGGGTCGCGGGATTCGTGCTGAGCCTTTGGTGGACCCCTTACGGACTCTCAGTGGGAGCCTCCGGCGCCATCATGGGACTTATTGGAATCTTAATCGGCGCCAGCTTTCATCACGGACATCTGGGAAAGGAATACCGCAGCCAACTCTGGAAATGGGTAATCTATATCGCGATTTTTGGAATCTTCTTCGCCGTTGATAACGCCGCGCACTTCGGTGGGTTGGCGAGCGGCCTGGCGCTCGGTTACTTCGTTCCGGAGGGTGAACCCGCTACGCGTCCGAGCGAGAACCTCTGGAACGCGCTGGCCGTGCTTTCCGTGTTGGTCATCGCCGCGTCATTCGTGATGATGGCCCTGCAACTGGGGTAGGTGAATTGCCGACTGATGATTGCCGGTGGTCGATTGAAGAAACTGACGAATGGAGAATTTCAATCAGCAATCGTCAATCGAAAATCGGCAATCAAAGCGGCTGCTCTGCCTTCGCACTTGAGATAAACGGCAATGCGGCGACTTCCGCCGTAAAGCCGGAAGCGAAAGTGAGTTTAGCGCCGGGCTCGGTGAACTCGCGGCGCACGTAGGCGAGGGCAATCATCCTGCCGAGCGTGGGGGATACGCAGGAGCTGGTGACCTCCGCCACTTCCCTTCCTTCCACTACGGCTTTCTCGCCAGGCTGGGGTGGCTGCTCGGCGTCCACGATCAAACCCACCAGTTTCCAATTCACGTGGCCCCGGCTGCGGGCGCGTTCCACAATTTCCTGTCCGATGTAGCAACCCTTGTTGAAGCTGAGCGCGTTCCAAAGGCCCGCTTCAAGGGGAATCACGTCTTCACCCAATTCCGTACCGTAGCGCGGAATGCCCGCCTCGATGCGCAGACTTTCCAGCGCCTCCCAGCCGCAGGGGAGCATGTCGTAGGTCGGCGCCTGGCCACATGCTGCGCCCCAAACGGCCTCCATCCCCGCCGCATTCACCCACACTTCGTAGCCTTCTTCACCGGTGCTCGAGGCGCGAACCACGCGGATGGGAAAGCCCGCGTAGTTCGAGGCAAAGTGGTCAAACTCCTGCATTGCCGGCAGGTCGATGTGCAGCGTCTTCTCCAGCAGTCCCCGCGCCCGTGGCCCCTGGAACGCCACCGCGTAAAGATCGAGCGGCTCGATTTCCACTTGGTCGGCAATAATGTAGCGGCGAAAACTCTGGATGGATTTCTCGCGCAAGTCAGCCTCAGTGTCTACCAGGAAGCCGTCCTCAGCACAGTGCAGGCGCAAATCCACCACAATGTGCCCTTGCGCGTTGAGGAGTGTGGCGTAAGTTCCCTGACCGGGCACCAGCTTCTTGACGTCGTTGCTCACCAGCCGCTGGAGCAGGCGCGCGTGGTCGCGGCCTTTCATCCGGAACTTGGCGCGGAAAGAAAAATCGAAAAGCCCGGAGGCGGTGCGCACGGCGCGGTTCTCTGCCGCGGGATTGGTGAAGCGCGCGGGAACGACGGCGCCATGATACTCGCCGAGTGTAGCGCCCTGCGACACGTGATAATCAGCGAGTGGAGAGGTATTCATTGCCGATTTTCGATTGTCGATTGCCGATTGAAGGAATTGCCGATGGACGATTGCCGATTTTCGATTGATGATTGCCGATTTCTTCAATCGCTCATCGGCAATCGACAATTCCTCCAATCGGCAATCGACAATCGGCAATCGACAATTTCTTCAATCGTGAATCTAAAAAAATCCAAGTTGAAGTTTGGCGGCTTCTGACATCATATTCTTGTCCCAGGGCGGTTCCCACACCACATCCACTTTGACGTTCTTAACCCCCGCGATCACGACAATCTTGTCTTCCACCTCGCCGGGAAGCGTGCCCGCGGCAGGACAGCCGGGCGCGGTCAGGGTCATCTTCACGTAAACGTCGCCGGTGGGGTCCACCTTCACTTCGTAGATCAGGCCGAGGTCATAGATATTTACGGGGATTTCAGGATCATAGATGGTGCGCATCTTCTCAACGATCTTGTCATGGAGCGCCACGACTTCGGACACGTTGAGCGTGGTCTGCGCAAGGGATGGTGCCGGTGATGTGTTTTCAGCCATAGTCCGTTTCCTTAAGACGAAACTCGAAAATCGAAAATCGAAACTCGCCCCGATTTTCGATTTTCGAGTTTCTAACTCTACTCCGAGCTCGCCACCGCCGGGCTGCCCTCCAGCGCGCTCTTCAGGGTGTGCCAGGCAAGCGAGGCGCACTTGACGCGTACGGGAAACTCGGAGACGCCGGAAAAAACCGCCAGCTTGCCGAGAGCGGGGGCACCTGCGGATTTCACCGGTTGGCCGGTCACCAAGCCATGAAATACTTCAAAAAGCGCTTCGGCTTCCGCGCGGGTTTTGCCTTTCAGCGTCTCCGTCAGGATTGACGCGGAGGCCGTGGAGATGGCGCAACCGGAACCCTGAAAGCTGATGTCCGCAATGCGATCGTCCACCATGTGCAAGTAGATGGTCACCTTATCCCCGCATAGGGGGTTATAACCTTGGGCGTGATGGTCAGCATTCTCGATGGGGTGGAAATTCCGCGGCCGCTTGGCGTGATCGAGAATGACCTCCTGGTAAAGCGAACTTAAGTCTGACATGGACTTCCAGTGCTCCCTACAATGAAAATCGAAACTCGAAATTCGAAACTCGCCCGATTTTCGAGTTTCGATTTTCGAGTTTCGTCCTTGCTTTGCCATCAGGCAAACATCGCTTTCACGTGCTCCAGGCCCGCCGCCAGGGCGTTAATCTCCTGCTTGGTGTTGTAAAAGGCCAGTGAAGCTCGCACCGTGGCGGGCACGCCGAAGCGCTCCATCACCGGCTGCGCGCAGTGATGGCCGGTGCGCACGGCGATGCCTTCCTGGTCCAGCACGGTGCCGACATCGTGCGGGTGGATTCCCTCCAGCATGAAGGAGAGAACTCCGGCTTTCTCGCGCGCCGTGCCGATCAGGCGCACGCCGGGAATCTGGCCAATGGCTTCCGTGGCGTAAGTCAGCAAGGCATGTTCGTAGGATGAGATATTCTCCATCCCAATGCGCGTGAGGTAGTCGAGAGCGGCCCCCCATCCTATCGCGCCCGCGATGTTGGGCGTTCCGGCCTCGAATTTGTTCGGGATGTGATTATAGATGGTCTTCTCAAAGGTCACGGAAAGAATCATGTCACCGCCGCCCTGATAGGGAGGCATGGATTCGAGCAGCTTTGCCTTGCCATACAGAGCCCCGATGCCCGTCGGCCCGAATGCCTTGTGACCCGAAATCGCGTAAAAATCGCAGCCCAGGGCGCGAACGTCGATCTTCATGTGGGGCGCGGCCTGGGCGCCATCGATGAGCACCGGGATGTTCCTGGCATGCGCCATTTCCACGATCTGTTTGACCGGATTGATGGTGCCGAGCGCATTGGAAACGTGGGCGACGCTCACCAAGCGCGTCCGATCACTCATGAGTTTTTCAAATTCATCCAAAATCAGCTCGCCGCGATCGTTGATGGGGCCGACGCGCAGGCGGCAGCCTTTTTCCTCACAGAGCATCTGCCAGGGCACAATGTTCGAGTGATGCTCCATGGCCGTGATCAGAATCTCGTCGCCGGCGCCGATGTGCTGGCGGCCGTAGGTCTGCGCCACCAGATTGATGCCTTCCGTCGAGCCCCGCACATAAACAATTTCGCGCGACTCCGCAGCGTTCATGAACCTTTGGAGCTTGACGCGCGCATCCTCGTAAGCCTGCGTGGAGCGCTCGCTGAGCAGGTAAACGCCCCGGTGAATGTTGGCGTTATACTGCGTGTAATATTGCACCAGGGCATCGATGACCACCTGCGGCTTCTGGCTGGTCGCCGCGTTATCAAGATAAACCAGCGGTTTGCCGTGGACCTTTTGCTTGAGGATGGGAAAGTCCTCGCGGATTTTCCGCACATCAAACGACGCAGGCGGCGCAGGCTTTTCGATTACTGAAGCCTGAATTAGATTGTGTGTTGTTGCCATTAAACATCCTTTCATTGCCGATTGCTGATTGCCGATTTTCGATTGACGATTGTCGATTGACACCTTCCAAGCTTCAGTTTCTTCGATCGTCAATCGGTCATCCTTTCGATCCTTTCAATCGGCAATCGACCATCGGCAATTGGCAATCCCCTCAATCGTCAATTCTTCGCCAGCCTTGCATACAATCGCTCCGCGAGCTTTTCGCGCAGCGGCTGGAACTTGATACGTTCCATGACGTCGTTGGCGAAAGCGTAGGTGAGCAGTTTTTTCGCCTCTTCGGCGGCAATGCCACGGGAGCGGAGATAAAAAACCGCCTCGGGATCAATCTGGCCGACCGTGGCGCCGTGCGTGCATTTCACATCGTCGGCAAAAATTTCCAATTGCGGTTTGGTGTTGATGATTGCGTCCTCGGAAAGCAGCAGGTTCTTGTTGCTCTGCTTGGAATCGGTTTTTTGCGCGTCGGGACGGACAATGATCTTGCCGTTGAAGACACCCTGCGATTTACCCTCCAGCACGCCCTTGTAAACCTCGCGGCTGGAGCAGTGGGCCTTGGCGTGGTCGATGATGGTGTGGTTGTCCACGTGCTGCCGACCGGTGATTACATAGAGGCCGTGCAAAAGGGACTCTGCGCCTTCACCGCCAAGCACCACCTGTATTTCCTCGCGCGTAAGAGCGCCGCCCAGTTGGATGGAGTGCGTGGCCACGCTCGAGGAACGCGCTTGCTGCACCTGCACGCGCGCGTAATGAAACGCCGCGTCACTTTCCTGCTGCACCTTGCAGTAGTCCACCAGCGCGCCCTCACCGGCCACAATCTCCGTGACCGTGTTGGTGAAAGTCGTGTCTTCCTCCAGACTGAAGAAGGTTTCGATAATGCTTGCCTGGCCGGTGTCTCCGACCAGGATCAAATTGCGCGGGTGCGAAACGGTGGTCCGGCCGCCGCCGTGGGAAATTTGCAAGATGTGCAAAGGCTTTTGAAGCACCGCGCCCTTGGGGACTTCGATAAATGCGCCATCTTCAAAAAATGCGGTGTTGAGCGCCACGAAGGCGTGGGTCTTCGCGTCCGCGTAACGCCCCAAATGCCGCTCCAGCAGCGCGCCGTGGTTTTTCCAAGCGGAGGCCAAGCTGCCTGCGCGCAGCCCCTTGGGAACCTCCCGCAGTTTCGAGAGCTCCGGAACGTAGCCACCGTTAAAAAAAGTCAGGCGGCTGCAACCCAAATCAGCCAGCGGCAGGCGCTCAATCTTTTCTCGAATTTCTTCCGTCAGCTTCACGCGCGCCGGTACAAACGGCGTGGAGGCCAGCTCCGTAACGTTCGTGTAGAGCCACTCCTCGTCGTGAGTTGTGGGGAAACCGAGGTCGGCAAAGCTCCCAATGGCCGCATGGCGAAGCTTGGACAACCAGGCGGGCGCACGCTCATTGAGGGCCTTCTCAAGGTGCGTGAACCTTGCGAGATAGAGTCCTTCTTGTTCTTTAACGGTGGTCATCAGATTTCTGTTTTCCTTCCTCTGCACATATCGAATGCCCTAGCTCGATCGGAAGAACAAGTCAAAAGTCAAAATGCAAAAGTCAAAATGCAAAAGTGAAATTCCAAACCGGTTTTGACTTTTGACTTTTGACTTTTGCATTTTGACTTGTTCTTCTATCATTGCCAGGCTCGTCTCCGATTGGCCAGCAATAGCCTCTCATGGAACTAGCTGTGCGAAGCACCTTGGAGTGCGGCGGCTCGACGCCGCCTTGGTCTAACGCCGAGGAGAACCAAAGCGGCGGCTCGACGCCGCCTTGGTCTAACGCCGGGGAGAACCAAAGCGGCGTCGAGCCGCCGCACTCCAAGGTGCTTCGCACATAGGCATCGATCGCGCTACACTTGCTACTGACGACTGACCACTGACAACTGACCACTGACGTCTTCCTCCAGCCATCCATAGCCTTTTTCTTCCAACTCGAAGGCCAGTTCCTTGCTCCCGGACTTGACGATGCGTCCATTGGAGAGCACGTGGACAAAGTCCGGAACGATGTAGTTGAGCAGGCGCTGGTAGTGCGTCACCACGATCGTGGCGCGGTCGGGAGCGCGCAAGGCGTTGACGCCGGTGGCCACAACTCTGAGCGCATCGATATCCAGGCCGGAGTCGGTCTCGTCCAGAATGGAGAGCTTCGGTTCGAGCACGGCCATCTGGAAAATCTCGTTGCGCTTCTTTTCGCCGCCGGAAAAACCTTCGTTCACGGAGCGTGACATCAGGCTCTCGTCCATTTCCAGCAGCTTCATCTTGCCGCGCACGAGGGTGAGGAAGTCCATGGCGTCGTATTCCTCGAGGCCCTGATGCTTGCGAACGGCGTTGAGCGCGGCGCGCAGAAAATAAGTGTTCGAGACGCCCGGAATTTCCACCGGGTACTGGAAGGCAAGGAAGATGCCTTCCCGCGCGCGTTCTTCCGGCGACATCTCGAGCAAATCTTTGCCCTCAAACGTCACCTCACCAGCCGTAACCGTGTAAAGGTCGCGGCCCGCGAGCACCTGGGCAAGCGTGGATTTGCCGGAGCCGTTCGGCCCCATGATGGCATGCACTTCGCCCGCGTTCACTTGCAGGTCAATCCCGCGCAGGATTTCCTTGTCTCCCACATTGGCATGCAGATTCTTGATTGTTAACATTCATTGCTCCGTTGTTGAAAATCGAAACTCGAAACTTGAAATTCGAAACTCGAAACTCATCCAGGTCCGTGCTGCTACGATTTTCGAGTTTCGGTTTTCGAGTTTCGAAGCTCAGGCTTTCCCCCGCGCTCCGTCAACGCTCAGCTTGCCCGCGCCGCGCACCGTCAGGTACAGGAAGAAGAAGCAGTAAAGCACCGCCAACTCGCCGTGATTCTGGATGGGCCAGAAGCCCCCCGGGAAGTGTTGCTTGAAATAAGCCACCGCCATCTCACCGCAGAGGACAAAAGCCGCCGGCCGTGTGAACAATCCCAAACCGATGAGGATGCCGCCGCCAACCTCAAGTATTCCCGCCGCCAGCATCCAAGGATTGTGGAGCATGGGGTGTCCGCCAAAGGCCCCAAAGAGCTTCATCGCACCGTGGCAGGCGAACAGGAGTGCAAACACAACTCGCGTCAAAGCAAAAACTGGGTCTTGGAGTTTGGACATGGCTGAATGACGATTCAAAATTCAAGATTCAAGATTCAAGATCAACGTAAATTCCGAAAGATTCACAATTCAAAGCTCCGAAAGATCCCGAATTCAAAGTTCCAAAGAATTCAGAATTCGAAGTTCCGAGAAATATAGACTTCAAAAGCTCGGGTCAATTCAGCATTCATAATTCAGAATTCATAATTCCGAATTACCCAACGCTGCCTTCCAAACTTACGCCCAAAAGCTTCTGCGCTTCGACGGCGAATTCCATGGGCAGCTCGCGGAACACCTGCTTGCAGAAGCCGTTGACGATGATGCCTACGGCGTCTTCGGTGGAAATCCCGCGCTGGCGGCAGTAAAAAATCTGGTCCTCGCCGATCTTGGAAGTCGAAGCTTCGTGCTCGACGGTGGCGGTGGAATTCTTCACTTCCAGATACGGGAACGTGTGGGCGCCGCACTTGTCGCCAATGAGCAATGAATCGCACTGGGAGTAATTGCGGGCGTTGGCTGCGCCTTTCAGGATGCGCACCGCGCCGCGATAGCTGTTCTGGCCGCGCCCGGCGCTGATTCCCTTCGAAACAATGGTGCTCTTAGTGTTCTTGCCGATGTGAATCATCTTGGTGCCGGTGTCAGCCTGCTGATAATTGTTGACCACGGCGACGGAGTAGAACTCACCCACGGAATTGTCGCCCTGGAGGATGCAGCTTGGATACTTCCAGGTGATGGCCGAGCCCGTCTCGACCTGCGTCCAGGAAATCTTGGAATTCACCCCCGCGCACTTGCCGCGCTTGGTCACAAAGTTGTAAATGCCGCCCTTGCCGTTCTTGTCGCCGGGATACCAGTTCTGCACGGTGGAATACTTTACGGTGGCGTTGTCGAGTGCCACTAGCTCCACCACGGCGGCGTGAAGCTGATTCTCATCGCGCATGGGGGCCGTGCAGCCTTCGAGATAACTTACGTAAGCGCCTTCGTCTGCGACGATCAAGGTGCGCTCAAACTGGCCGGTATCCTTGGCGTTGATGCGGAAGTAAGTGGAAAGCTCCATCGGGCAGCGCACGCCCTTGGGCACATAGGCGAATGATCCGTCACTGAACACGGCGGAGTTGAGTGTGGCGTAAAAGTTGTCGGTGTAAGGAACCACCGACCCCAGGTACTTGCGCACCAGTTCGGGATGCTCGTGCACCGCTTCCGAGAAGGAACAGAAAATGATGCCCAGCTCGGCAAGCTTCGCCTTGAACGTCGTGCCCACGGAAACGCTGTCAAACACCGCGTCCACCGCCACGCCCGCCAGCAACTCGCGCTCCTTGAGAGGAATGCCGAGCTTTTCGTAGGTCTTCAGCAACTCGGGGTCGATATCGTCAAGGCTCTTGGGGCCCGAGCCTTTCTTTTTCGGGGCCGAGTAGTAGCGGATGGCCTGGTAATCAATGGGCGGGAACTTCACGTTCGCCCACGTCGGCTCCACCATTTTCAGCCAGTGGCGATAAGACTTCAGGCGCCATTCCAGCAACCATGCGGGTTCGCCCTTCTTGGCAGAGATCAAACGAATGACGTCCTCGTTCAACCCCGGCGCCACGGTTTCCTCTTCAATGTCCGTAACGAAACCGTATTTGTAATCCTGTGTCGCGAGTAATTCGACATCGGTTTGCGGCGTTGCCATTACTCCTCCTCAAAAACAAGGGCCAAGATCACCACCAAGGCACAAAGACACCAAGAAATCCGCTGAATAAAGTCTTTCGTTTCGGCTCTTTCTTGGTGTCTTCGTGTCTTGGTGGTTCATAATGTCTTGCACTTTGCCTTTTGACTTGTTCTTTCTTCAGGCCGCTGCCGTTGCCGCCATCTCCCGCAGTCGCCTGACAGTTTCCACCACGCGGCCGAGGCAGTAATCGATTTCCTCTTCCGTGGTGAAGCGGCCCAGGCCGAAGCGGAGCGGCGTGTTCGCGACCTCCTCGGAGACGCCCAGCGCCTGCAACACATAAGAGGGCTCGGGAGTTCCGGACGTGCAAGCTGAGCCCGAAGAAAGCGCGATGTCGTTCAAGGCCGCCATCAGGGTCGCGAGATCGACGCCGGGGAAGCTCACACTGAGATTGTTGGGCAGCCGATGCTCGAGACTGCCGTTAATGTGAATGCCCTCGAGCCCCGCCAGCAGTCCGTCTTTAAGCCGGTCGCGCAGAGCCGCAAGACGCCGCGATTCTTCCGCCATTTCCTGGCGGCATATCTCACAAGCTTTGCCCAAACCCACAATCCCCGGCACGTTCAGCGTACCGGAGCGCAGACCGCCCTCGTGGCCGCCGCCATCCAAGATGGGCACAAGGTCCACCGGCGTGCCGCGCCGCCGCACGTAGAGCGCGCCCACGCCTTTGGGGGCATACATCTTGTGCCCGGCAATGGACAATAAGTCAATCTGCATGGCGTCGACGTCGAGCGGAATCTTGCCCGTAGCCTGCGCCGCGTCAGTGTGAAACAGCACCCCACGCTCGTGGCACAGCCGGCCGATTTCCTCGAGCGGCTGTATTACCCCAATCTCATTGTTCGCCGCCATGATGCTGACGAGTAGCGTCTTCCCGGTGATGGCTTGCTTCAGGTCCTCAAAGTCCACCAAACCGTCGGGCCGCAAGCGCGCATAAGTCACCCTGAAGCCTTCCTGCCCGAGCCGCTTGGCGGAATCGAGCACGGCTTTGTGCTCCGTGGCCAAGGTAATGATGTGGTCGCCACGATCACGATAGCGGCCCGCCACACCCTTGATCGCCAGGTTGTCGGACTCGCTTGCGCCCGAGGTGAAAACGATTTCCTTGGCGCTGGCGTTAATCAGCTTCGCCACCTGCTTGCGGGCGTTCTCCACCGCCGTGGCCGCCGTCCAGCCAAACTTGTGGTTGCGGCTGGCGGGGTTACCAAAGGTTTCGGTGAAGAAAGGCAGCATCGCTTCCAGGACACGCGGGTCCACGGGAGTTGTGGCGTGGTAATCGAGGTAAATAGGGAGATTCACAACAGGCCTCCCTCGATCTGCACCAAGCCGGGGGCATCGATCGAGAGACTAGAGATCGTGACGGCGCTCAGGGCCTTCACCAGCGTCTCGTTCACCTTTTGCAAGGGCTCGCGGATGGTGCAACTGGTCATCTGGCCGCACTCGCGCTTGTCAGTCACACAACTGGTGATGAAAAGAGGCCCCTCGATGGCGCGAATCACTTCGAACGCTGAAATCTCCTTGGGGGGCCGCGCCAGGGCGTAGCCGCCATTCGTCCCGTGTTGGGATACCAGGAGGCCGCCCTTGACGAGCTTCTGAAGTATCTTGGCGAGCAATTCGGTCGGAATTCCGTAGGTGCGGGCAATTTCCTTGGCACTGCACGCCGCCGACAGAGGCTGCTGAGCTAAATGCCTTACGGCAATCAAACCGTAGTCTGCCTTCTTGGATAGTTTCAGCATAGCGATATCCGACTATAACAGTCGGATATAGAATGCCAGCTTTGTTGATCTATGTCAAGTGCTTCGTGAGGGCGGGAACGATTCGCTTACCATTGGGCTCTAGCGGGGAATTGTGGAGTATCCACAATCGGGTAACCAGCCTTGCCTCAAGTTCGCACTTTCACCCCGGCAAATTCCTCCAGGAGGGTGACAACCGCTGCGTAGTCCATCTCACCTTTGCCCTGGGCCTTGGCGGCCATGTAGACCTCTTTCACCGCCGCCAGCACCGGCATGGGAACGCCCTGCGCGTAGCCCGCTTCGGCGGCCAATTCCAGGTCTTTGTGCATCAGCTTGAGGGGAAAGTAGGGAGTGAAGTCGCCTTTGAAGATGAACGGGGCTTTGAAGTCGGTAATGCCGGCGCGTGCCATGCTGGACTGGATGATTTCCAGCATCGTCTCCGGCCGCACCCCCGCCTTGACGGCGAGCACGAAGCCTTCGCAAAAGACCTCGACCATGGTTGCCTGGATGGTGTTCTGGGCGAGCTTGGCAGAGAGGCCCAGCCCATGCAGGCCGCAGTAAATGTGCTTTTTCCCCAGCACTTGAAGGATGGGCATGGCGCGGTCAAAGGTCTCGCGGTCGCCGCCGATCATGAAGGTCAGTTCGCCTTTCTCGGCGCCATGCTTGGAGCCGGTAACGGCTGCGTCGAGCCAACTCGCTCCTTTGGCTGCTGCCAGGCAGGCCATCTTGCGGCTGACGGCGGGGCTGATGGTGCTGGAATCGATGACCATCGCCCCAGAGCGCAACGTTTCGAGAATGCCGTCTTTGGCCGTCACTACGCTTTCCACCGCCGCTGAGTCACTCACAATGATGATGACGACGCTGGCATCGCGCACGGCGTCGGCGGGTGATGCGGCCACGCGCGCGCCCGCCGCCTCAAGAGCAGCGGACTTCCCCGGGGTGCGATTGTAGACCGCCAGATTGTGGCCTGCCTTCGCCAGGTTCAGCGCCATGGGCTGGCCCATAATTCCGAGTCCGATAAATCCAATTGATTCCGGCATAAGAGTTCTCCTTCGAAATGCATGTAGATTAGGGCTAGCTTTCAGCGCTCAGCTTTCAGCTATCAGCACTCAGCCGTCAGCTCACGCTTTAGCTGAAAGCTAAGCGCTGACGGCTGACAGCTTCACGTCATGTACCAGCCGCCGTCCACGTTGATGGTTTGCCCGGTGATGTAACCGTTCCCCGCCAGCATGACGGCCACATCCGCGACTTCCTCGACTTGGCCGAAGCGTCCCACGGGTATCAGGTCGACCCGCGCGCGCGGATTGGCCGCCATCATCTGGGTATAGACCAGCGCCGGGGCGATGGCATTTACCGTAATGCCTTCGCGCACCAGGAGGTTGGCGTAGGAGTGGGTTAACCCCAGCATTCCGGCTTTGGAGGCAGCGTAGTGCGGCCCCACCACCCCGCCCGTATGTGCGGCCACTGAGGAGATGTTGATGATCCGCCCCCAGCGGCGCGCGCGCATTCCCGGCACCACCTGTTGGGTGACCAGGAAGGCGGACTTGAGATTCACGGTGAGGAGTTCATCCCAATCTTCTTCCCGGATCTCTTCCAACGGCTGGGGACGCGAGACCCCGGCATTGTTGACCAGGATTTCAATCGGTCCCAGACCCTCCTCAACCGTTTTCACCAAGCGCGAGACCTCGGCGGATTTTGAGACATCCGCCTGCACGGCGAGCGCTCGCCGCCCCGAGCGCCGGATGCAAGCGCAAGCCTCCTCAGCCTCCGCCTGATGCTGAAAGTAATTGACGCCCACATCCACGCCGGCTTTGGCGAAAGCTTCGGCGATGGCCCGGCCGATCCCCAGACTCGCGCCGGTCACGAGAGCGACTTTTCCAGTGAGGTTTTCCATGGTGATGGTCTCAAACTCAGGCTCCAAAATCGAGCCAGATGCGCACGTCGCGAACGTTATTATCCGTAAACCCGGTATCAAGCGTATCGCCCAAGGTGCGGAAGAACGAATACGCGTCGCTCTCCGCGAGGTAGGCGTCCGGGTCCAAACCCCGGCCCAAGGCGCGCGAAACTGTCTGCCCGTCGGCCACGGCACCGCTGGTGGGACTATTCCCGTCGCGACCGTCGGTGCCGGCGCTCAGCACCACGCGGCGCTGCCCCGTGATCTGCTGCGCGGCGTAAAGAGCGAAGGCCTGGTTGCGCCCGCCCATGCCAGGGCCGGTGACGGGGCACGTCACCTCTCCGCCCACCACCAGGCAGACGGGTTGGCCTTTGCGCGCCTGCGCAAGGGCGTCGAGTGCGGCGACGTTTGAGTGCACCACCAGCTTATAGTCAGCGTCCCAGATCCCACGATCAATTTCGGCTGCGAAGCCGAGCTTTTCCGCCGCCGACAAGGCCGCCGCCACCGCGTCACGGTTGGACAGCAGGGGAAAATAGTGTGAATACGCAAAGCGCGGGTCTCCCGGCTTGGGAGTCTCTGGCAACTCCCGCCGCTCGAAAAATCCCCGGACACTGGCGGGGAAATGGGGGGCCAGGTTGTTCTGCTCCGCCAGCTCGTAAGCCTGCTCGCTGGTGGACTCATCGGGCATGGTCGGCCCGGAGGCCACCATCGAAGGCAGATCGTCCGGCACGTCGGAGATGAAGATCGTCAGTTGTCGTGCGGGGTATGCGCGCTCGGCGAGCCTGCCGCCTTTTACCGCGGAAACGTGCTTGCGCAGGACGTTTATCTGTTCAATGGGAAGACGGGAAGTCACCAGCGCGCGGTTGAACTCCCTCAAATCGGCGAGCGTGATGCTGCCATCCATCGGTTGCGCCAGGATGGCGGACCCGCCGCCGGAAACCAGGAAGATGACGGTATCTTCGCGCGTCAGATGGGAGACGAGTTCCAGTGAGGCCCGCGCGCCCTCTAGGCTGGCAGTGTTGGGATAGGGATGGCCACCGACAAAATAGTGGAAGTTGGCGAGCTTCTGCTGCGTTTCGGCCGGCGCCACCGAGACTCCGGCTTCAATCCGCCCACCCAGGATTTCGTGGAGCACGGTGGCCATGCGATTTGCCGCCTTGCCAAAGGCCACCACGCGCGGTGGGCGAACAAGAGGATGCGCCACTTCCCCGGCCGTGAGCGCGCCGCCCTCGAACCTCAGCTTCGTAAGCATGGCGTGGCGGACGTCGATGGTCGCCATGGTTTCATGGAAAACCTGCTGCGCCAGTTGCTTGCCGTGGGAATAGTCCAGCTTCGCCAGAGTCGCGGATTGAGCCGTCGTGGTCATTGCGAAAACCTCGCGACGGAGCAAAGCTTGGCGCCGTCCATGCGCGCAGAAACCAGCAGGTGGGCGCCCTCATCCACCACGGCGATGTTCTGCGGAACGTTAATCTCTCGTGCCTTGGCCTCCGCCGCCGATAGGATGGCGCGCGCGCCTTCCAGCGTCGGACGAACGTTATTGCGCGTCAGCATGACTCCATTATTGGGAAGCGGGCAGGGAAACGCAAGGGAGTTCGGGACACGGGACACGGGATACGGGATTCGGGGTTCGGGGTTGGGGGTTCGGGATTAGGGATTCGGACCTCGGATTTCGGACTCTGTTTCTCGCGGGCTGGCGCAGACGGGAACATTTTAGATTGCGCGATACGGGGACTTGACTCCGACCATAGGCGGGGAGATACTATGACCAGCAGGCAAAGAACCTAAGCGCTCCAAATAATCCTAACCTTGAGGGAGAGGGGAAACATGCGCCGATTTAGATTGGGAATTCTCAGCATCTTATTGGTTGTTGTGGCGATTGCCACGGGTTGCTCGAAGAAAGAAGCGGGCCCTCCGCCTCCGGAGATCCCGCCAGACGGCGTCTCGGCCATACCGGCGCCAGCGGAACGGGCCACCGATATGGCGGCGGTGGACAATCCGATTGCCGGGGCGGTTAAAGAGGTCAAGGCCAAGGTCCTTGACAAGGAAGCTGATGACAAGACCAAGGGCTTGATACGGATCAAGGTTCTCGACCTCGAGGGGCCCGTCGATGTCAGCGATAACACTAAATTGGAAATCTGGAAGCCGGGATCTGATCCGGAAGAACAAAAGCCGGAGATGACCGATTGGGCTTCCCACGAGCCCGCCGTCCCCGTAGGAACCTGGGACATCCGCCTCCTGTATGATGAGGGTGGCGTCTGTAAGGGTGAAGGGTGGGTTAGGAATGTAATCATCGTGGCCGGCAAGCTCTGGAAGGCAGAAGTCATATTCGCGGCGCCGATGCAGTGGGTCCGCATCTACGGCACGCTCGACAGAAAGGACGTCGCCGACAATATGAAGGTTGAAGTCTTTAAGTCGGGCGCGGACCAGCAGGAGTTCCAGCCTATTACCAATTTCTGGAGCACCAATAAGGTGCCATTGCTGGAGGGAAACTACGATCTGCGTGTCACCTACGACAAAGACAATGTAAAGGCAAAAGGGGCGCTCACAAGCTTTGCCGTCGGCGGCAATCATGGTATCCAAAAGAAGACCGTCGCGCTCACCAAGCAATAGCGGCTCGGCTACCCGCTATCTTCCGGTGGTTCCCGCCTCACGCAGTTCTTTCGCGGCGACCTCTGGTGGGGGTAGGGAATTAAAGTAGACTTCTTTAAAGGAGTAGGAGCGGGACTTCCCCGGAATGATCGGCAGGATTTCAATGTGCCAGTGGTAGTCCTCGGCGAGGCTTCGCCAGGCGCCTGGCCGGTGAGGCTTAGCGTTAACGTTGGGCGAAGTATGAAGAACCAAGTGAGATGCCTTGGCCACAATCGATAAGCGGCGTAAGGCGGATTTCAACAAACGCGCAAGCTGCAGCTCTTTTTCCGACGTGGTCACATCCTCCTCGAATGAGGCATGGTGATAGATGGGCAAGACCCAGGTCTCATACGGGACGCGGGAGGCAAACGGACAGAAAGCTAAGAAAAGTTCATTCCACTCCACGGCTCTCACCTGTTGGTCTAACTCTTGTTTTAAGATGTCACAGAAAAGACAGCGCTCTTTGTTTTCGTAATGCGTAAGTGCAGCGCGCAACTCGTAGGCGCTGCGCCGCGGAATAAAAGGAGTGGCGGTAATCTCCGAGTGAGGATGATCCAGCTCTTGTCCGGCCTCGGGCCCGACATTCCGGAAGAGGGTTACATAGCGGAATCTGAGGTCCTTCTTCAAATCCGTGATTCTCGCCACGTAGGCGCGCAGGGCCTGGGTAACCTGATCATCGCTGAGATCGGCAAATTGCAACGCATGATCGGGATGTTCGATCACCACCTCGTGAGCACCCAGATTGCGCATCTTGTCGTAAAGACCCTCCGCTTGTCGCGCGGGGTCTCCTTCAATTTGGTAAACGGGCTTCCGGTGCGGAATGACGCGAACTTGCCAGCTTGCTGGGGCCAACGGGTACACATAAAGATTCGGCGGGCACAGCGCTTCATGGCCGGGGCAAAGAGGACAGATTCCGCCTTGGGTCCAACTATCCTCGGCCTCCTGTTGTATGACCCAGCTCTGCGTAATCGGGTCCCTTCTTAGTTGCATAAAACCCTCATCACGGTCAGAATTTCCGGCCCTCGTTCGATTCCACAGTAGGAGGCGCCCAGACAGCGCCGGGAGGAATCAAGGAGCTCCAGATCGAAAAGTCTCTCGGTCATAAACCCAATTCGACGGCCTGCTCAGGCTCGGCCTGAGTTTCTACCCATTATGGGCAGCCGAGAGGCTGTCAAGGCTCAGCATGACAGCCTAACGGGTTTTTCGGCAGCCTGTTCAGCCCCGCCGTTACAAGGCTTTCGCGATCATTCCCGTAGCCCGCCCCTCCGTCAGCCCGCAAAGAACGGCCTAGCGTGGTGAGGAATCGGGGCCAGGTGGTTCTGGGTCTACGATCACGGCTTTGGGATCTGGAGATTCGACGGCGACCGCCGAGGGAGGCGAGAAGTGATTGTCGTGCAGCGTTACCCGCCGGCTACCCTCCTCGACCTTGATGCCGATCTGATCGCTTGTGAAGGTATTTTCTATAATCGAAACATCCTCCGTGCGGTTGATGAGGATGCCGATGCGGTTCGCCTCCAGAGCGTTTTCGAGCAGCACGTAATCGCGGCTGGGGTCGGGGACAGGCGCCCTCTGGAATAGGTGAACGCCGGCAGCGCCATTGGAGCGGATCTGGTTGCGGGCGAAGAGATTTCGCTCCCCGTGTTCGATGGCGATGCCATCACGCTTGGACCCATCGATGTGATTGTCGATCACCGCTGAATCCCGCGAGAAACCGAGCCAAAAGCCATAATCACTGTGATCGGCAAGGTTGTGGTAGAACTGGTTGCGCCGCGTGAAGGTGGCCTCAAAGGAGTTGTGCGGCGAGTAGCTGCCATCGTTGAAGGCCACGTAATTCCCGTCGCTCGACGCGCCGGTGGGAGATTTGCTGAGGAAAAATCCGTCCCCCGAGTGCGTAAAGGTATTGCCGATAATGCGGTTGTGGCTGCTTCCTTCCATCAAGAGAATTCCCGCGGAATCACACCCGGCGGAGTAGGTCTTGCCTTCGCAGCGGACATCCCCGTCGGCGTGATTGTGCAAGAGATCGTCCCGCGAGGACCCATACAAGGCGATACCCCATCCGGAATTACGCGAAAGATCGCACTGATCGACGGTCACGTGAGTAGTGTGCGCCAGCATCACTCCGTTCTGGGCATCATGCGCCACCACGTTTTTGATCCAGGCGCCATCGATGTTCTTCAAGTACAGCCCCGCCCCATAGGCCTCCCAGGCATCCAAATCGAAGATGTTCACCCAGTCCTGCGCCTCGAAATGGGTGTCGGTGGAAAGCAGGCGCTGGGCGCGGCTGCCGCTCACGTCGGTTCCGACCACTTGCATTGCGGAACCGCTCCCCGCCTCTCCTTCCAGGAAGACATTGATCCGAAAGCCGCGGATGGCGCCGCCGAACACGGAAACATGACTGCGCCCCTTGGCATGGATTCCTATTCCCACCCGCTCCCAGGGCTGGCGAGCCGTGCTTTCGAGCGTGACCCCGGTCATTTCCAGGATAACGTTGTCCGCATCGATCTCGATGACGGCCTGCCCGTCTTGAACATCCACGTGATATCGGCCCGGTTCAATTCGCGTGCTCTGCGTGATGGTAACCGGTCCGGTCAACTTGAGGGTTGGAAGCCCACCGCCTGGGGGCGTCCCTGCCCGCAGGAATACCGTGCAGCTCATCAACGAAGCCCATAAGATCGCGCCATACCTGAACTCGCTTCGCTGGCGCGCCATCCCTCGGGGCGCCGGACCCGCCACCCGGTGCCTTCCACCTCGCACCCTCTGTGCGCCGTTCTGCACAAATGATCCAAACCCAAATTCACAGGAACAGATCACCGGTTAGTCCTCGTTCTGAGGTGGCGCCGCCTCGGGCGCGGAGCCCCACTCTTTATTCGGCTGCGGCCCCATGACCAGGACCAGCGTGCCGCCCTTCACCACCTCGTTATGATAAATCCACGGCTTGTCGAGCGGTTTGCCGTTAAACGTGGCGGATTGAATATAAACATTTTCCGGCGAGTTATTCTTGGTCTCGATGACGAACTCCCGCCCCGGGAAATAATTCTTGTCGAGGTGAATGACGACGCGGTCGAACAAGGGGCTGCTGATTTCATAGAGCGGTTTCAGGGAGCAGCCGCCGTCCATTTCAAAGAGGCCCATCGACATCAACACGAAATACGACCCCATTTGACCCTGGTCCTCGTCGCCCACGTAGCCGTCGGGCCTGTTCGTGTAGGAATGTTCCAAAACCTCACGAGTCCATTTCTGCGTCAGCCACGGCGCTCCGGCATAATTGAATAGCCAGGGCGCCTGCATGTTGGGCTGATTGCCTACGTTGACATACTTGTAATCGGAGGCAAAATCCGGCCGCGAATCCTCAAACCCTTGATTGAGACGGCGGATGAACTCGTCCTTGCCCATCAGCCCGATCAGGCCTTTCATGTCGTGCGGAACCCACCAGGCGTATTGCCACGCCGTGCCCTCGGTGTAATCCTTGTGGTCGAAGGGGGAAAAATCCTCCACCCATTTGCCGTCACGATGTTTGGGCCGGAAATAGCCCACCGACGGGTCCCAGACATTGCGGTAATTCTGGGCGCGCTTCGAGAAGTATTGGTAATCGTCCATCTTGCCCAGCGCCTTGGCCATTTGCGCCGCGCACCAATCGTCGTAAGCGTATTCGAGCGTCAGTGAAACCTGTCCATCTTCCACCGGCACGTAGCCGAGATCGCGATACGGGATGAGCTTTTCCATGCCCACCCACCCTGCATTGACGTCCTTGTAGTAGATCATCCCCGGAGTGGTTTGCATGTGCTTGATGGCTGCAAAGGCCTTTTCCCCATCGAAATTGCGGATGCCCTTCTGCCACGCACTGACCAGCAGGGCAATCTCATGCTCAGCCACCATGATGCCGCTGTAGCGCAGACCTCCCGGGCCTTTGGCGAGCCACCCGCCCTTGTCGTAGAGTTCGAGCTGCGAGTTTACCCATTTGGCCAGAATCTCCGGCGTCACCAGTCCCCAGAGTTGATTCAGGTTCCAGAAGGTGTTCCAGAAGGCGTCGCAGCCCAGCATCGGCGATTCCGGATTCTTGAGCTGCTGCACCCGCCCGGTGGGGTCCACGTACTTGCCGTTCGCATCGCTGAAGATCGTCCTCGCCACAAAGGAGCGGTAAAGGTTGGTGTAAAACTTCGTCCGGTCGGCGTCCGATCCACCTTCTATTTCGATGTTCTTCAGCAGATTGTTCCAGGTGTCGCGGGCATTCTTGCGCGCCGCGTCGAAGTCCCACCCAAAGCGATTCATTTCCGTGTCCAGGTTCAGCCGCGCCTGTTCGAGGCTCACCAGGGAGATGCCGCTTTTGACCTCAATCACCTCGCCCTGCGTCGTGTGGTAGCTGGCGAAAGCGCCCATATCGCCCTGGCCGGTAATCTCTTGGGTGTCGGGAGTAATGTTGGCACCCACCCAGCCGCCCATGGAATCGAAAGGCTTGCTGAAGCGGACAACGAAGTGCAGCGTGTATTTTTGCCAGGCGTCGCCGTGGGTGTTGGTCTGGTTCGATTCCCCCTCGATCTCCGTGCTACTCACCCGGCGGATGACGGCATTCTTTACGCCCATGTCCATCTCGCCGGGCACGTCCAACACCAGCAGGATGCGAGCCTGGTCCGCTTGCGGAAAAGTGTAGCGTTGGAATCCCGCGCGCGTCGTGGTGGTCAGTTCGGCGCGGATCTTGTAGTCGTCCAGCGTCACCGCATAATACCCGGGTGAAGCGCTCTCGGTCTCGTGCCGGAAATGCGAGCGGAAACTTTCCGGGGAACCGTCTTCGGGCCCCTGGACCAGCTTCAGCGGGCCGGTGGTGGGCATCATCAAGAGGCCGCTCATCGTCCACGAATGAATGTGGCTGAAGCCCAGCAGGGTGCCAATCTTGTAGTCATAGCCTGCTCTCCAGTGCCTCCCGCCGCGATTGTCGGGGCCGAGCTTGACCATCCCAAACGGCATGGCCGGCCCCGGGAAGATCATCCATCGCAACCCGGGGTTGGTAGTTCCAATCAAAGGATTAACCCAGTCCACCGGCTCGCGGCTGGATTTCGGCGCTGGCGCAGCGTACAACTGCAAACACAATGTAATTAAAACGCATAAGAAGATTGTGACCTTCTTCATGATTCCCCCAAGAGGTTCAATTCGCCGTTCAACACGCGCAGAATATACACCCACATGGTAACTGACGACTTACTTCCCCCAGGCTTCCGGGTTCACCAAGTTCGGTGGGCGCTGGCCGGCTAGGGCTGTGAGCAGGTTTTCCGCCGCCATCATGGCCATCGCCAAGCGAGTCTCGCCGCTGGCGGTGCCCATGTGGGGGGTTACGACCACGTTGGGCATGGCGAGCAGGGCGGGATGAATCTGGGGTTCAAACTCGAAGACGTCAAGGCCCGCGCCCGCGATCCGTTTCGCCTGGAGCGCCTCGACCAGGGCGGCTTCCTCCACCACTTTTCCGCGCGACGTGTTGATGAGGAAGGCGGTGGGTTTCATCAAGGCGAGTTCGATCGAGCTGATCAGGTGATTCGTGTCGGGGGCGAGGGGAACGTGGATGCTCAGGAAATCGGCCTCGCGCAGAAGCGTTTCGCGATCCACGTATTGCGCGCCAAGTTCGTGTTCCCGCTCCGGTGTGGGGCGGTCAAGGGAATGATAGAGGATGCGCATGGAGAAGCCACGGGCGCGGCGTGCCACGGCTTGGCCGATGCGTCCAAAGCCGAGGATGCCGAGCGTTTTGCCCGCCAGATCGGTGCCCCACATATTCCCCCATTGCCAGTAGTGCCAATGGCCCTCACGGACGTAGCGGTCGGCCTCCACCAAGCGGCGTGCCACGGCCATGAGCAGCGCGAAGCTCAGGTCAGCCGTCGCCTCCGTAACCACGCCGGGAGTGTTGGTAACCAGGATGCGGCGGCGCGTGCAAGCCGCCACGTCAATGATGTCGTATCCAACGGCCACGGCGGAGACCACGCGCAAGTGCGGCGCCTGCTCCAACACTTCCGCGCTGACCGGCGTGCTGGAAGTCACCAGACCCTCGATTTCCCGGCAAGCCTCCACCATTTGCGCGGGGGGCAGGCGCACGTCCTCGGGGTTTACGGTCACTTCGCATCGCGTCGCGATCCGCTCGATGGCCGCGCGTGGCAGCGGGCGAGTAATGAAAACTTTAGGTCGGCTCAATTTTTTCTCCCCAAATGGAATTGAAACAGGGTTGATATCATAAGCGCGAAGGCACGTCAATGAAGGGAAAGTCATGCCCCCCTCGGTGGTGCGCTGGCAGCGGATATGAAGGTGTCCGAGCCCCCAAGGGCAGGATATCCTCACCCAGGCCATCGGCGATTTCGCACCCGTCGAGCGGTCACTTGTGAATCCGTCCGGTGCGCTCGGGAATTACCCCTGCCGCCGCAGAACTAATCTGCTATGCTGAATTGGATGCCTACCGAAGTCCTTTTCATTTTGGCGCTGCATTCGATTGCGGCAGTCGCCTCTCTGATCATGGCGATTCGTGATGGACTGGGTTCCGTGCAGTCTCTCCGCTGGGGGGTCATCGGCTTTATTACCGGGCTCCTCGGACTCATCACCCGCGCGCGAATGGATCGCCGCGATTTGCTCTATGTGCATGTTCTGCAAGATGCCTTGCTCAACCTCGGCTTGGAAGCCATTGCCCTCTATGGTTTGCCTCACCTTTTGAACTAAGGCCAACACGATCCCCCAACTAATCAAACCGGCACAGCACTGGAGGAACACTTCGACGATCGTCAAGCATCCGGGGGCGTTGCTCCGGTTTTCAGGAGATCGTCAGGAAGTGGGATGTTTCCGCAGAAAATCCTCGAGTTGCGCAAGTGTGGGGGCCGAATCGGCGCCACCCAAACCGAGCGTGGCGAGCGCTCCGGTGGCGTTGGCATGGCGCGCGGCGACGGTAAGAGATTGGCCCCGGCAAATGGCGGCGAGAAATCCCGCGGCAAAGCAATCGCCGGCGCCGGTAGTGTCCACAGGCTGCACGGCAAAACCCGGCGAGGTGAACGCGCCTCGGGGCGATTCCACGTAGCAACCCGCCGCACCCAGCTTGACGATAACGGTCTTTACCCCCAATGCGCGCAGCCGAGCCGCGATATCCGCGGGCTCGGATTCCCCTGTCAACTGCCGGCCCTCTTCTCGGTTGGGAAAAATGAAATCCGTATGCGCCAAAGCAGACTGAACGGTCTTGAGCCACCCCCCGCGCACATCCCAGCAGATGTTCATGGAAGTCAGGCACCCCAACTCGCGAGCTCGCTTGAGTGCGGGCTCGAGTGATATTTCATCGAAGGCGGGAATGGCAAAGGCGCTGGCGTAATGGAAAATTCGAGATCCTTCCACCTGTGCCCAATCGAGATTCTGTCCTGAGAAGAAGGCGCTCACGCCGCGCAAGTGGAGAAATCGGCGCTCGCCGGTTGTCTCGACGAGGACAATCGACGTGGAGGTCTTGGCGCCGGGGAGGGTGACCAAACCCACGTCGTCAATGCCTTCGGCGCAGACCCGGTCGCGTATAAATTGGCCAAAGCGGTCATTGCCGATGGCGGCGGCAACGCGAACCGACACACCCAAGCGTGCCAGTGCGATCGCGGTGTTGATGCTATTGCCGCCGGGGGTGAGCGCAACGTCCTCCAGCGGCTGGCTGGTCCCAGGTGGGACAAGGTCATCCACGGGTCGCGCCAGTACATCGGCCACGGCGTTCCCTACGCAAAAGACTTGACAATCCTTCATAAGCTATGGCCTTGCCCTTAGAAACCGCGCGTGACGAGCAATGCTCGTGCCGGATAAGACCTTTGTCAGGAGCTACCGCAACAATCCTGGCCCGGCGGCTGATTATACGCGCCCTCGCCAAACTGACAACGTGCGAATTTTCACATAGATCGGACACCGAATTGCTGGGATTATCTGCTTGCGCTCATTCCGTCCTCAGGGAATCAGCTTGTCAACGGGAATATGGGCGATTTTTCGATGGACCGGACTAGAAGTCCCTGATTTTCAAAGCCTTTAGCCAGCTCTTTGCTTGACGTCAAATTTTTCTGCGTGCTATTATGCACCGCTCTTATAGTCTATCCTCGAGCTATCCTGGGACGTTCTTCCCGAAATTGAATTTCGGAGAAGCCAAACATACCCACCTTGGAGGCGCGAAGAGGAAGTTTCGGTCGGAGGAAACCCAATGCATGTTTTTTCAATTGTCAGTTTATGTGTGCTCACATTAATTCTGTCTGATTTCGCTCAAAAAGTTATGCGGAACTTACTTTCGGGCGCTTGGGCACGACGCAGCTCGATTGCCAAGGTGTTCGCGGCGACCGTGGCCTTCCTGGCGGTGGCGACCCCGGCGGCGTTTGCCGCAGGTGGCAATGAGGCCGAGGGCGAAGCCAACCTTAAGCTCCCCGATCTTTCCCAGGTGCAGTTCCTGGGCGTGGACGGGCACAAACTGTTGATGGTCGGCATCCTCTTTTGCATCTTTGGACTGCTGTTTGGAATGGTCATCTACAGCAACTTGAAGAACTTGCCGGTTCACCGCGCCATGGGAGAGATGTCCCAGTTGATTTGGGAAACCTGCAAAACCTACCTGATTACGCAAGGGAAATTCCTGCTGTTGCTCTGGGCATTCATTGCTGCCGTCATCCTGGTCTATTTCAAGGTGCTGCTGGGATATCCGGCCCTCCGCGTGGTGATCATCCTCTTCTTTAGTCTGGTAGGAATCGCCGGCAGTTACAGCGTGGCGTGGTTCGGCATTCGCGTCAACACGTTTGCCAATTCCCGCACGGCGTTTGCCAGCCTGCGCGGGAAGGCCTTTCCCATTTTCCAGATTCCCCTGCGCGCCGGCATGAGCATCGGCATGATGTTGATCAGCGTCGAACTGCTGATGATGCTCATCATCCTTCTCTTCATCCCTGGCGACTATGCCGGGCCCTGCTTCATCGGGTTCGCCATCGGCGAATCCCTGGGTGCGGCCGCGTTACGTATTGCCGGCGGCATCTTTACCAAGATCGCCGATATCGGCTCCGACCTCATGAAGATCATCTTCAAGATCAAGGAAGACGACGCGCGCAACCCCGGGGTGATTGCGGACTGCACGGGTGACAACGCCGGCGATTCGGTGGGACCCACCGCCGACGGCTTTGAGACCTATGGGGTGACGGGCGTGGCCCTAATCACCTTCATCCTGCTGGCGGTGAAAGACCCGACCGTCCAGGTGCAATTGCTGGTTTGGATCTTCGTGATGCGCATCATCATGTTGGTGTCCAGCGCCGTGGCTTATTTCCTCAATGGCGCCATTGCCAAAGCCCTTTACGGAAACGCAGACAGGTTTAACTTCGAGACCCCGCTCACTTCGCTGGTCTGGATCACCTCCTTCGTTTCCATTGCCTTCACCTACGTTACCTCGCGGCTGATTGTTCCCAGCCTGGGTGGCGACACCTCGCAGTGGTGGAAGCTCGCGACGATCATTTCCTGTGGAACGCTCGCGGGAGCGCTCATCCCGGAACTCGTCAAGGTCTTCACTTCCACGGAATCGCGGCATGTCCGCGAAGTGGTAACCTCCGCCTCGGAAGGTGGCGCCTCGCTGGGTATTCTTTCCGGCTTCGTGGCCGGAAATTTCGCCGCCTATTACCTGGGCCTGGCCATGGTGTTTTTGATGTCCCTTGGTTTCCTCGTCAGCACCCTGGGGCTCAGCAGCCTGATGCTCGCGCCGGCGGTATTTGCCTTCGGCCTAGTGGCTTTTGGTTTCCTGGGGATGGGACCGGTAACGATTGCGGTGGATTCTTACGGCCCCGTAACGGACAACGCCCAGTCAATTTATGAACTTTCACTGATCGAGCAAGTTCCCAACGTCAAGGAAGAAATCAAAAAGGATTTCGGCTTTGAGCCGAACTTCGATCGTGCCAAGGACATGCTGGAAGAAGGCGACGGCGCGGGCAACACTTTCAAAGCTACGGCCAAGCCGGTGCTGATCGGTACCGCCGTGGTCGGCGCCACCACCATGATCTTCTCCATCATCATGGCGCTCACCCAAGGCCTCACCGAAAACGTCAGTAAGTTATCGTTGCTGCACGCACCCTTTTTCCTCGGACTGGTCACCGGCGGCGCGGTGATTTATTGGTTTTGCGGAGCTTCCACGCAAGCGGTCTCCACCGGCGCCTATCGCGCCGTGGAGTTCATCGAAGCCAACATCAAACTGGAAAGCACCGAAAAAGCCTCGATATCGGACAGCAAGAAGGTGGTGGCCATCTGCACCCAATACGCGCAGAAAGGCATGCTCAACATCTTCATCGGCGTATTCTTTGCCACGCTGGCCTTCGCCTTCCTGGAACCGTTCTTCTTCATTGGTTACTTGATTTCGATTGCCATCTTCGGCCTCTACCAGGCGATCTTTATGGCTAATGCCGGCGCCGCATGGGACAACGCCAAGAAGATAGTCGAGGTGGAGTTGAAGCAGAAGGGCACGCCGTTGCACGACGCGACCGTCATCGGCGATACGGTGGGCGACCCGTTCAAGGACACGTCTTCCGTGGCGCTCAACCCGGTCATCAAATTCACCACGCTCTTCGGACTGCTGGCGGTGGAGTTGGCCGTCAAGTTGACCGTCACCAGCGGTTCCAGCTTGACGCGCACTTTGGCAGCTCTTTTCTTCGCCGTGTCGGTTTGCTTCGTTTACCGGTCGTTCTACGGAATGCGGATTGGCGGCACTTGGCCCCCCAGCGCAACGGTTGAGTCCAGCAAAAAGGCAGCCTAAACCTTTCCGGGCACGCCGCCCAACCCTGCGGCGTGCCCGCAACCTTTCATCGATTAAACCCCCATTTCCAATTTGTGCGAAAGAACACTTCACTGCAACATCGCGCAGAGGCGCAGAGGAAAACCGATAAGAAGGAAAAGCAGGAGCGCGAGGGCAAATTCAGTAAAGGGTCTCGAAAAGGATTTGTTTTTAATCTTTCTCCGCGTCTCTGCGCGAGGATGCTTTTCTCGAGAAAAGCTCGGCGGTGAAAAGATCCGTCAGAATCCCTTCGTTTCTTCTCGGATCTTCTTTGCCAACTTTTCAATTTTTTCGGCGCGGTTAATGACTTCGAGGGAAAGGATATTGGCATTTGGCTTGTCCAGTTCCTCACGGAGTCTCTTGGCCAGAGCGGCCAATTCTGCCGCGTCGCTTTTGGACTTTTCGAAGTTGGCCTGCACAATACTCAGCTTCTGTTTGTCACTCATCGGGGCGGGGCCGTAGTTACCAGTGGTGCGAGCATCATCGGGAATAGCTGACAGCGCGTGGTGGCCGCTCGTCGGAGGCGCCGGGTTTTGTATGCTTTGCTGGGGCTGCGCGGGGGCCTGAGCCGGCGCGAGGCAGGTGAGGGTGATCAGCAAACCCATGGAGAAAATCACTCCACGCTGCCTGGCAAACCAATGAGACCGTGTCATGGTGACATCCTTAGTGCCCATTGGCTTCTTCCTTGATCTTCTTGGCCAATTTTTGGAGCCTTTGGGTCTTTTCAATAACGTCGAGCGAAAGGACATTGGCATTCATCTTGTTCAGCTCATCACGAAGTTGGTCGGCTAAGGCGGAAAGCTCTGCCGCATCGGTTTTCGTCTTCTCGAGATTGGATTTCTTAGGCCCTCCATTCTGCTTTGGAGTGGTCAGTGCGGATTGGTCATTCACCGCAATGGGAGGAGACAAGACTTCCCCATTCTTGGGGGGAGCAGGATTCTGCGCACTCCACACGGATAGGGTGGTCAGCAAAACCAAAGCGGCAACAACCCCCACACCCGGTGAAAGAATGAATCCGCGCAACGTCAGCAGCGGACGAGTTCGAATCATGGTGGAAACCTTTCGTGACCGCAGCGGAGTTTGCGCTGGGTCACCCTATGGGCCCCTGCTAATAGATTGTAGCTCCCTCGCCGCGCCGACTGCAATCGAAGCTTGAGCTGAAAGTTTGCGGCCGGGGAAAGAGGCGGCGGAAAAACGCTTAAATGCTATCATTCTGAGCCCGCATTTTGGGCGAGAGACTGAACATGGATAGTCAGGATATTCAGGATTTTTGTTCCGCCTTTTTATCCTGTCTATCCTGCCCATTTATGTGAATATAGGATCCCCATGGACCTGCAAGGTAAACCGGATTTCGAAAAGTCTCTGGAGCGCATCGAGGCTTGGTTCAATCACGCGACGCTCGATCGCCCGCCCGTGCGTTTTGCCGAGCACAACGCCGAGTATGCCGGCTCGCCCGAGCTGGCGGGGCGCACGTGGCCGAGCCTGAAAGCGCGTTGGTTCGACGCCGAGTTTCAAGTGGACTTCTTTCTGGAATCCATCCGCAACCGCAGGTTTTATGGCGAAACCTTCCCCGTCTTCTGGCCCAACCTGGGCCCCAACGTTTACGCTGCCTTCCACGGCGCTGAACTCGATTACGGCGAGGTCACCTCCTGGATTCGGCATTGCATCCGCGATTGGGACGACCTTCACCGTCTGAAGTTCAGCCGCGACAACGAATACTTCCGCGGCATCGAGGAGCTCACCCGTGTGGCGCTGGAAAAATGCGCCGGCCGGTTCATGGTCGGGTACACCGATTTGCACGGCAGCCTCGACTGCGTCGCCGACTGGCGTGACCCACAACAACTCTGCCTTGACATCGTTGACAACCCGGAAAAAGTCCACGCCATGCTCCGCTTGGCCAACGAAAACTTCTTACCCGTATTCGACCACTACGACGAGGTGCTCAAGGCCCATGGCCAGCTCTCCATCACCTGGATGGGCATCCCCTCGCGCGGCAAGATGCACATCCCGAGCTGCGACTTCACCGCGCTGACCTCCACCGAGACCTTCTGCGAATTCTACCTGCCCACCCTCCAAAACGAAGTCCGGCACATAACTCACAACATTTTCCACGTCGACGGCGAAGGCGTGCTGCACCACCTCGACCACATTCTGAGCATCCCGCAAATCCAGGCCATTCAGTGGGTGCAAGGCGTCGGCGACGATTTACCCATCCTTCAGTGGTTGCCGGTCATCAAGAGAATTCAGGCTGCCGGCAAGGGCGTGGTGGTGGACTTACAGTTGAGCGAGTTGCAGCCGTTCATCGCGGCAATGAAACCTGATGGTCTCTACCTCTGCATCGCGGCCGAGGAAAATATTCAGCCGGATATTATCAAGCGGGTGGAGAAGTGGTGACCGGTTACACCGGAACCAGGCGCAGGGCATTCCCGGCAAGAATCTTGGCAAGGACCGCGTCAGGCAGGTTCAGCGAAACCAACAGATCATACAGCTTATTGTTGAAATCGTCCCGGCCGAAGAGCACGCGATCCTGGTAGTCGATCAAAAACTTGCGGGTGAAATCCAGATTGCGGCTGAGCGCCGTATGGCCGGAGCCCCCGGAGAGATCGCAATTGAGGTTGGGAAACTTATCGAGGTATTCCAAGATGCGGCCCCGGCCCACAATCGGCTTGTCCTTGGGGTAAGCCAAGGCCTCCTGGTCAGCATCGGCGGAAATTTCCCGCCAGAACCCCGGGGCGTGGCCCAGAAACTGGGTGTGGGGGCAGAGTCGCAGCGGCGCTTCCATATTTTCAATCCCGCCACCGTACCACCATTGCCAGTCACTCGGCACTCCATGCCGGGGGAAGGTCACGTCGAGGTGAAAAACCACCGGCAGGCCCAGTTCGCCGCAATAATGGAAGAGCCGGATGGCATCGGGATCGTCATAGCGCAAGCGGAGCTTGAATTCGCCAAAGACCCGCACCCGGTAGATGTCTACCGCGGCTTTCAGCTTTTGGAGAGCGTGCGGGTCGCGGGGGTCCGTGGTGGTCCCGGGAATGAACCGATCGGGATAGCGCTCGGCAACGTCGATGACGTCGCGGAACGGGATCCCGACGCCGGTCGGATCTAGCTTGGCGTAATAGACGGTATCGAGTTCACGTTCCGGGATCTCCCAGCTTAACAGCCAGGTTCGCTCGATGCCGGCGGCATCCATATCCTCGATGATTCGCGCCCCATCGTGCCCAATCCACCGGGGATGATTGTGCGCATCGATGACGCGGTGCTGGGGAGTCCGCTTGCCGTTGTCCGGAACTGTTTGCGCGGCCAAGCCTGCCGAGCCGTCCAAGGCAAGCCCTGCCACGAGGCCCGCCGCCCCACTCAGTCCCGCCATAAGCATCTCGCGCCGCCCCAAGGTGAGGGAAGCAGCGGATTCAGGTTGTGGGCGCCCGTTTGTAGCCGTATCGGCGAAGATTCGCCCCGCCTCCCGTTCGGTCAATGCACGGCCGGAAAACTCCTCTGGTGACTCGCCTCTCGCCGGGGAAACGGCCCGCAAACTCACAGCGCGCGTCTCTGACGTTTTCACAACGGAAACCCTCCCTGCCGGGATTTGCCTTCCCCAGCCTGCAAGGAGAATACACCCAATCGACTAATTTTTGGCCGCCTGCTAAACCGAAACCCTCGAAGCTGTGAAATTATCGCGGGGTGGGAAGAAGCAATTCACGCAAAAGCAAGCTCTTGCGCGCGGTTGGTGGGAAGGGCCGCAGACCTTGAAGAACAGGTCTGCGCTACAGGCTTTTACCCTTTACCTTTTATCCTTTACCCTTTAATGCGGGCCTTGTTCGTAACGCACGCCGTAGATGGACCACCCCTGGGCTGACCCCGCTTCCGTACGGATGATGCGGGCGCGAACCTCCGGCTTTTCATTCCCCGCATCAAACGGGCAAATCACCACAATACCCTGGCCCACATGGTACTTTCGGGGACTCGAAAAACAGAAGCCTTCTTGGCAGATGTTCTCGGTTTGGGCAATCTCCATCTCCCCGTAATAATCTCGCACCCGAACGGGTAGTTGCGCAGGCTTCCGGGACGATTTCCGTCGCTCCGCCGTCAATGTGGGAGCGCCACTGGTTGCTGCGGTCACTGCGGCTTGATAGGCTTTGGTTTCCACCTCGAAGGCACGCTGTGGGTATCCCCAAGGAGTGGAATCCCCGCAACGCACGCAGGGTTTCGTCAGCAACCCCGCAGTCTCCAGGACTTCCACCTCCACAAGCGAGAGCGATTGCAGGGACAACAAGTGGCAATTCCGGCAGGAGAGCAAGACATGCGCATCAGAATCCTCACTGGAGGGAGGAAAATAGATGTCCCAAATGTTCTTGTCCACGCGCAGGCACTCGACGCCCCATTCGCCCACGTGGTCGAGGGGAGGAGAGATGGGGCCGACGACTCGGAATTCAGCCTCCGCGTCGGTGCCCTGATTGATGACGCGAACAGTTTGGCCGGGCTTGAGCGGGCGTGAAACCTGGACGCGCGCGCCATGGCGGTTTAACGTGATGGTGCGGCCAGTCGTTTCGAAAGGCTTGCCTTTTTCATCTACACCCCGGACCGTCACCGGGATGCTGAACATGATGCGAGGTGAACGCCGCTGCTCGTTTTCCATACTTCCCCAGCCTACCGTTGATAGTTACAAGTCGATACAGTTTACCGACTCCCCCCCTCATATGCAACTTTGTGCTGCGGAAAACTTGACGGCGCCATTCCGATCGAGAACATCCCGACCCTACCGGGGCGCGTTTCGGCGAAAAGGCCACCCCGCTTGCGGGACCAGAACCCTGTTTTCAGCCCCCGGCATTACCGCTTATCAACTTCAGGCGAGAAGATTTTCTGCAACTTCCCCGTGCACATCCGTCAGACGAAAATGTCGGCCTTGGTACTCGAAGGTCAGCTTGGTGTGGTCAATTCCCAGGTTCTTGAGGATGGTGGCGTGCAAATCATGCACGTGGACGGGATCTTTGACGATGTTGTAGCAGTAGTCATCGGTTTCTCCGTAGGTTATACCCGGCTTGAACCCCCCGCCCGCCAGCCACATGGTAAAACAGCGCGGATGGTGGTCGCGCCCATAGTCAGTTTCAGTCAGGCGGCCCTGGCAGTAGACGGTGCGTCCAAATTCTCCACCCCAAACGACCAGCGTATCATCCAACATGCCGCGATCTTTCAAATCCTGTACCAGCGCCGCAGCCGCCTGGTCCGTGGCTTTACACTGCTTGGGCAGCCCCTCGGGTAAAGCGTTGTGGTGGTCCCAATCGCGGTGGAAAAGCTGGATAAACCGCACGCCACGCTCCGCCATGCGCCGCGCCAGCAGGCAATTGGCCGCAAAGGTGCCGGGCTTCCTGGCATCATCCCCATAGAGCTTGAACACATGCTCGGGCTCATGGGAAAGATCCGTGAGGTCCGGCACCGAGGCTTGCATGCGAAAAGCCATTTCGTATTGCGCGATCCTGGTCGAAATCTCCGGGTCACCGAAATCTTCGAAAGCACCCTGGTTGAGCTTGGCGAGCGCGTTCAAAAACAGCCGGCGATCATCGCAGGCAAAGCCGTCGGGATCCGTCAAGTACAGCACCGGATCACCCAAGGACCGAAACTTTACCCCCTGATACTTGGTGGGCAGGAAGCCGCTTCCCCAAAGGCGTTCGTAGAGGGGTTGGCCGGTGCCGCCCTGCGTAATGAGCACCACGAACGCAGGAAGGTCCTTGCTTTCGCTTCCCAAACCGTAGGCGAGCCACGATCCGATGCTGGGCCGGCCGGCAATGGGCGCTCCGGTCTGAAAGAAGGTTACTGCCGGATCGTGATTGATAGCGTCGGTGTTCACGGTCTTGATGAAGCACAGGTCATCCACCATGTTCGCAGTGTGCGGGAGCAATTCACTGACCCACGCGCCCGATTTACCATGCTGGGCAAACTTGAAAATCGTAGGGGCCGCCGGCAAGCGATCCTGCGTGGCGGTCATGCCGGTGAGCCGCTGACCCTTGCGTATCGAATCCGGCAGTTGTTCGCCACGCTTATCCTTCAACGCCGGTTTGTAGTCAAACAGGTCCATCTGTGACGGCCCACCCGATTGAAACAGATAAATCACGCGTTGCGCCTTGGGCGCGAAGTTGGGGAAACCGGGCAAGGCAGGAAAGGGCCGGTCGCTGGCCGCAGGTTTAGGTGTTTCCTCCGCCCTCAGATCCTTGCCGAGTATGCTGGCGAGAACGGCTGAACCAATGCCCGCCGCGTTGCGGCTGAAAAAGTGCCGCCGCGTCAAGAGAAGACGATGTTCATCGAGAGGGCCCACGGCTCACTCCTTGGTGATGGTTTCGTCCATGTTAAGAATCAGACTGGCCACAGCGGTGTACGCAGCCAGGTGATGCGTGGATACATCACGCTTTTCGCCACGTCGCCCTTCACAAAAGCCGAACCGACGCTGGCCAAAGGAGTCAGAGCGCCCTCTTCGGTGTCAAAGTGCATCGTGGTTTTGCGGTCCTTCGAAACACTGGTCATTCCCGCGAAGGCGATTAGTAGAGCACATCCAGCGTGCCGTCCAACAAGCGGTGCTGGTTGCCCACGAAATGGCCGAAGTACGGTGAGGAGGTATTGTCGAAAACATCGCGGGGGTTGGAATGGTCCGACAAATTGAAAATGGTAAGGGAGCCGCGCATCAGATGTTTCTTGAACAAGGGCACGGGGAGGTGGAATTCCTTACTCAATCTCATATCGAGCGAGAAGAACTGCGGGAAACGTCTGCTGTTAGGTGTGCCAATGTAATCCTGCTGGACGTCTATCGGCGCATAAGGAAATCCGGAATGGTAATCGACCACGGGGCCGGCTTCGATTCCCCACAGATGCGTTTTGAATCGTCCCCAGGTCACAACTCGATTCGGAATGTCCGACCCCAGGTTGGAGTAAACATCGGGGCGAATCACCGGCTGCTCAAAAGGCACGAACAATTGCGACAGCGTGTTCAAATCGCCGCGTGCTTTGCTGTATACGTAGGAGACGCTCCAGTCGGTGAATCCGTTGAGGCGAAAATGCACGGTGGATTCTAATTCGTCATAGTGCGAAGCACCATGGGGAGTCAGCAGCATGGCGGGGCCCGTGGCCAGACCGGTAACCGGGTTGATGATGTACTCATCGTAACCGCGGCTGGAAAGGTAGCTCAACCGCAGCATGACGCGGGGAGCCAACTCCCGGTCTGCCTCCAAGCTCCAAGTCCAATTGTAGGGTACATTGCCGGGGAAGGTCGACGAGGCCACGAGTGCCCCCTGTGGATTGAGGTCCCCATAGGCGTTCACGTAGGTAACCGGAGGCCCCAGAGGATTTCCCATGTTGTCAAAGGAGGTCACCTGGCGAGCCTGATTCATCGTAAAATCGCCGGCTAGCAAAGGAATATGACCGTAGAAGCGGCCCACCCCGCCGCGAAAAACCGTCTTCCCACTTTGGCCGGGTGAATAGGCAACTCCCAGGCGGGGCGCCAAGTTCGCCGAACTGCCCAGGGTCTGGCCGGTGTAACGCAAACCAAAATCAAGAGAAATCCGGTCGTTGGGCACCCAGTGATCGGCCACAAAGAGGGATCCTTCCAAGTCCCGCGCCGCCAGTATGCCTGCTCCCAGGAAATTTATCTGTTCCACCACGGACCCGTCGGCCGCCAGCAAGCTCACGGGACGCGATAGGCTGTTGCCGTTGTAAGTCCGGTTTAGAAAACCCACGCCCAGCGTCCATTCGTGTTTTCCCCACCATTTCAGCCGGGGGAGTTTATACATCTCCGAAAAGTGTTCTTGCTCGCTGCCGCGCTGGTAGGCATTGAAGAAGTTCCCGCCCCAACCGTTGGGCGTAACCAACATGTTGGCCCCACCCTCACCGTGGCCCCAACTGTAAAACTGCATGCCATCCACGACCGTCGTGAAAACGCCGCCGCCGCTGGTTATAAATTGATCCGTCAATGCGATCTGAAAACCGTGCTGGCCATAATCGGAGGAGGCCGCCAGGGGGACCAGGGAGTTGATATCGGCAAATTGCCGGCGCAAGGGGAAAACATTTGCCGTGACCGTTGCCAGATGATGGGAGGAAAAAACGTAATGGAAATCGGTGAAGGAATTGAAATCGTGCGTCCAAATCTCGTTGTGCGGCCAAGCCAGTCCTCGCACCGGCTGCTTATCGATGTCGTATCCCAGGGCCTCGGAGAAACTTAATCGGTTGGTGAGCAACGGGCCGGTGAAGTACAGCCGAGGATTGAAATCCGCGATTCCCACCAGCGAACCGTTCTTAATGCGAGGATTTGGAGGAATATTTTGCGCCTCAAACTCCCACTTGTCGGCAGGCGGTCGGGTGTGAATGGTCGTCAGTCCGCCCGTGAAGCCCCCATATTGCGCATCGTATGTGTTCTTGTAAACCTGTAGGGAATCGATGGCGGCAACAGGAACGTCGATGGCCAAGTTCCCGGTTACCGGGTCCGAAGTCTCCGCAGAGTTTACAAGCAATTGTCCCTGGCTCTCTGGAACACCCTTGATGTTGATCTTCCCATCCGGCGTGCGGATCACGCCCGGCAGGTAAGGCAGTGCCGCCTTAAATTTCTGTTCGACGAGCGGCAGGTTGGCGAGTTGTGTACTGCCCAGTTTGGCGGAGGGCGCGCCTTGTTGGGTGGAAACCGTGGCGGCCTGCTCCCGGACTTCCAGGGTCTGGTGCAGCACCACCTCCGGCGGCAAAACCAGTTGGAACTCCGGGGGAGAAACGTCCGTCACTTCCAGCACGCGCTTTAGAGGTACGTGGCCCGCGGCGGCACAAAGCAAGGAGTACTCGCCGGGTTGTAAGCCCGCGAACTCAAACTGGCCTTTGTGATCGGTCGTTGCGGTGAGACCGTCCGTGGGAAGCAACCGGCTCGTCAGAGTACAGAGGGCTTCAGGAATGGGAACGTTTTTTTCGTCGAGGACTTCGCCACGAACCGTCTGCGTCGAAGGCAAGGCGCGCGCGAAGCACAACCCTGCCAGGAAGAGTCCCGCTACTGAAAGAAGAATCGCTGCACGCCAGCGGAGCCGCTGGATACACATGGTGTTTCCGACCTCGGAGTCTCTCCTTGGGAGGGTGAAACTCCGCATGTCACCTTCAAATTACGTCTTCAAGCCGCTCTTTCTTGCGACCCTCCAAACTGCCGGGCCGATTCCATCGTCCGTGCTTTAAAGCGGCCGTAATTGATGCCCCCACGCACGGTGGCCGCCAGGTTCCACACCGCCCGGGACAGTCATTTTGTCTAGTGCATCTTGGCTTTCAAGAATCGGCGGCAAACTAACACAGTTCCACTGTGTCGGATCGACATGCATTTGTCACCCCTACGACCGTACCATTACCCCCGGAACCGGCCCGAAAAGTCATCGCGGGCAGGTACCTAGAAGCCGACAGGCAAGCTCCGACGCGCATGCCGTTCTCGGCGCTCGCGCAAGTGGATTTTCAACGTTCCCACTGGCCCCAACACTACGCGGCACAGTGGACAAGTGCGAGGTTTCGGTCGGCTTCGTTCCGGCAAGGCTCGGGTCCAGGACGCAAGGCTCCCACCACGCATCCAGCACTTGCGGAAAAACAATCACCGGCACTGCCAGTTTAATCCTATAAGAAATTCTTTACAACCAATTTTTTCCCCTGCCGGTAGAGAAAACCAGCTCATAGCGCGGAAATGGAAAAGAGCCATTATACTGTGTGTGTCCGCGCGCCTCCCCAGCGAAGCCTTGGCCGTGGCAGTATGGCTCTTCGCTGGCAATTCCCGGCGCAGCAAGCTAGAATCCCTTTCGAGGGCACACCGCATGTCTGAAACCCATTCTGAGACTCCCTACGCGGCATCCGCTTCGGCCAGTGCTAAAATCATCGCCATTGCCGTTCTTTTCGGATGCATCTACTACGCCAGTTCGGTGGTCATCACTTTGATCTGTTCCATCCTGATCGCCTCGGTCCTGGACCCGGGAGTCAGAGTGATGGAGACTTATCGCGTTCCGCGCTGGTTGGCCTCGCTCATCATGGTGCTTCTGATGCTTGCCGCCGCGTACCTGGTCATCTACGCGATCTACGATCGCGCCCAGGCCTTTTATGAGGCACTGCCCAAGCTGGTCGAGAGGCTGAAACAAATCACCGCGCACATTCAGTTGACGGCCCACAACATCCAGCAGAGTACGCAGACCATTATGCCGACTTCCCCTGAGGCGAACATGCCGACCGTGCGGTTGCAGCAAGAATCCCCCTATACGCAATTCCTGTTGCGGGGCATCGGATCGGTTTACGCCTTTGCCGTCACCGTGATGTTTATTCCTTTCCTGGTGTTTTTCATGCTCACTTCGAAGAACCAGATGTGGGCGGCGTCGTTGAACCTTTTTCCCATCCAACGGCGCCAGCAGGCGGAAGATGTGATTCATGCCATCGCCCGCATGTTACGTCAGTTTGTGGTGGGGAATTTATTCGTCGGGCTCATTTCCGCCGGCCTTATCACCCCCGTCTTCGCCATCATCCACCTGCAATACGCGCTGTTGATGGGACCTCTTGCCGCGCTTCTCAGCTTGGTTCCCTATATCGGTGTGGCGCTGGGAATTCTTCCTCCCTTGCTTGTCGCGCTGATGCAATACGATACCATGGGCCCCTTCATTGCCATCGGCGTCTGCGTCGCGGTGGTTCATTTCGTGGCCGTCAACGTCCTCACGCCCAAGCTCGTGGGCCAGCGCGTCAACCTGAACGCCCTCTCGGTGACCATTTCCATGATGTTCTGGTCCTGGCTGTGGGGAGGGTTCGGCTTGATTCTGGCTGTCCCCATCACCGCTGCCATCAAGGCCGTGTGCGATAACGTTGAGGCCCTCAAGCCCTACGGCGCTTGGATGGGCGAAGGATGAGCCGTTTTAAGAGAAATTAACCCGAACTACTCTCCTGCCTTTTGGCGCAGCTCGCGAACCAGCTCCTCGACCAAATCGCAATCCTGAAAGATGCGAATTCCGGCAATTCCCGCCGCGCCGTTCTGGCGGCAGACGGTGACGCGGTCGAGGGTGATTCCGCCCAGTGCGAAAACTGGGACGGAAACCTGGGAAGTAACTTCGCGCAGCTTGCTGACTCCGAGCGGCAGGCCATACTGAAGCTTGGAGGGAGTTGCGAAAATCGGTCCGAGCAGGATGTATTCCGCCCCCGCCGCTTGCGCAGCCAGGGCTTCCTCCAGTGAGTGGCAGGAAACTCCCACGATGAATTCCCGCGGCGCCAGCCTTCGCACCAAATCCACCGGCATCGAGCGCGTGCCCAAATGCACGCCGTGGGCTTGGGCCGCCAGCGCCACATCCAACCGATCATTCACCATCAAGCGCGTACGTCCCTGCTGGCGCGCGGACTCAAGGGCAGCTTCCGTTAGGGCAAGCAGGCGGCGGGCAGGCAGATCCTTTTCCCGAATCTGCACCCAATCCACGCCCGCGGCGATGGCTCCCGCAATGCGGGCATCAAGAGTGCGGGATTTGATTTGCCTGCGATCCGTAATGTAGTAGAGCTGGAAGCATCGGGTCATTTGATCATCGGGTCATTGAAAACCTGTCCGTGGTCCGTGGTCCGTAGTCCGTTGCAAGTGATGCGCGGAGATCAAAAGGTTGATGCCACTGACGACGGACAGCTTTTCAATGACCCGATGATCAAATGACCCGATCTTTCCATGGCCCGATGACCAAATTCAAGGGTTCGGACGGGAACTCACGAAGCCCAATTCGCGACGGAAGCGCCACAACTCAAAGAAGGCCAGCCAGACATCCGCCAGCCCCAGGCCGGAGACCGCCCCCCGCAAAAAGTAGTTGCGCGCGAGGCTCGCAAACAAAGGGTAGTGACCCACAAAATAGTTCTTGGTCCAGAGCGAAATCCATGGGAAGACAAACAGAAACACGCCAATCTCGAAGCAGAACACGATGTACACGATCGTCAGAAGGCGATTCATTTATTTGATCGATCCGGGATTTCGGTCTCTGGCAAGGCGATAGGGGTCACCCCCGCGGCAGTGGGTGGAATGTCTTTCAGGACTCCTGCTGGAGATCGCGGATCTTGTCCGCCACATCGCGGAAGTCGATATTCTGACTATAGACCTCAGTAAATCTCTCCAAGGCGTTGCGGGAATCGCCGGCTTGCTCGTACGCCGCGCCCAGATCATATTGCAGGGCCATGAGCGCCTCCTCGTCGAGGCCGGGCGTTTCCAGCGCACGTAAGTACCACTTGACGGCAATCGCGGGCATCTTCTTTTCCATAAAACAAATCGCCAGCAGACTGCACGCCTGGAGGAAATTCGGTGGAAAGTTTCCTTTCCCCGCACCCTTTACAACCTTTTGAAACTCTCCAATAGCTTCGTCCAACAGTCCCATCTCCCGGAAAGCCACACCCAAATTGTAATGGGTCTCGGGATCGTCCTTGGCGGCCGCGATGGCGTCGGGCTCTTCCATCTCCGCCAGCAAACCGCTGAGTTGCGTCGCGCCTTGAGCAGCGCTCACAGGGGGAGGGGCAGCAGACATCGATGAGGCGGCAGGCGTCGCGGGGGGAGAGCCTGCGGGCGCCGCCAACCCGTCCAGTGATGAAGCCATATCCCCGGCCAAGTCGCCCAACATGTCCATGCCGCCGCTCTCGGCAGCGGCCGTTTCCTCAAACAAGGGCGCATGCGCCGGCGGGGCAAGCTCGGCCACATGCGGTGGGGGCTGAGGCTCCGCCACGGGAGGCGGAACCACAGGATGCATCGCGGGCTCAGGCTGGGGGGTAACAGCGTAACTGGTGGGAAGCTCCCATTCTTCGTGCGCGGGCTCAGGCGGAGACGCAAGCTCTGGTTCTGCTGGCACAACTTCTATGGGCAGTTCCGCAAGGGGTGCTTCGTCTGCATGCTCAATTTCCGTCGGCGATTCTGCGACGACCACTTCATCCGCTGGCGCAACTTTCGCCGGGGGTTGCGCCGGGGGTGCTGCACCGGCCCGCTCATCCAGCCGCTGGCGGAGTTCTGCCACAAACGGATTGCCCGGGTATTTCTCCTCCAGCGCAGCCACGGCTTGACGGGCCTCCTCGACAAAACCGTTTTCAAGGTAGAACTCAATTTCGATCCTGCTATCTTCAAAATCCGCAGGCATCGGTTCTTCCACCGGCGCAGGCGGCGGTTCAGGAACCATGGTGGGTACTTTGGCAGCGGGCCCCGCCTCCTCCATTACTGGCGGCGAAGCTAGTTCTTCATGGAATGCCGGGATTTCTACCGGCCCCGGTATCTCCAGCGGGGGTGGTGCAGACGGTCCAGGAACCCAGGGGGCAGGAGGTTGAAAACCAAACGCCGCCATGGCCTCCAGGTCTCCCGAGAGATCCAATTCCATTGTCTGTTCGGACGGCACGGGAGGTGGGGGTGGCGCAGCCGGAGGTTCACTCGGAGCTTCGGGCGGTGTAAGGTCGAAAGAAACTACTGCCGGCGGTGGCACTGCTAGTGCCGCCGTGACGGGTTCCTCTGGCGCGATCAAGGGAATCGGAAACTCCATGGTTATTCCCGCTTCCGGCCTCGCAGGGGGAGCGGGAGGAGGCGTCACGGGCTCCTCTACTTTCTTGCTGGGGGGCGGCGCAGGTAACGGAATTTCATGCAAGGCGTCTCTTGCCGATGCGATGGCCTGGTATTTGCTCGCTGTCTCGTGATCACCTTGCTCAGTGAATATTCGAGCTAAATGCGCGGCCGCCACTGCCCCTCGCTCCGGAAAGCCCTTGTGGGAGATTTCCAGGATGCGCCGGTGAACGTCGACTTGGTCGGGATAAATCTGCAAAACCTTTTCTAGCTCGGCGATCGCCTTCTCGGTCAGGTTGTAACGCGCAAACAGGTCACTGTTCTCGAAGGCCTCTTTCACCACGGCTTCCTGGTTATCATCCCTGCCCGCCGGCTCCGGGGGGGGCTCCTCTTTCGCCGCAAGCGCCATCTCCTTGGAGGCGAATTCTACGGGCTTGACCTCCCTGCCAAGCTTTTGCCGAATCGCATTCAGAAAACCATGGTAATTCTCATTCTCGGGTTCGCGCTCGGTTAGCTTCAGATAGGCCGCTTCGGCTTTTTCCATGTCGCCGGCCTCTTCGTGGGCGCGGCCCAGCGCTTCCAGGACTTCCGGCAAAGTCAATTCATCCGCGGTCTGTTCGCAAATCCGATGGATCAATTCCAGGGTGGGAATGTGCTTGGGAGCCTTGTTCCAAATCCGGCGGAGGGCTTCCAGCAGAGGACCGGCATTGTTCTGGCTGATCAGCGGCTCTGCCACGCTCGCGAGCAACTGATACGCTTTGTCAATGTCACCTTTTTCCACCAAGAGCGCAGAAACGCTGGAGACCGGCGCGAAGTCCGTGGGATTTGCGTGGAAAACCTCCAGCACTAACTTTTCTGCCTCAGGAAGCTTCTGGGTGCCAAGATAGGAGTCCAGCAAGATCCGCTTGCCCGCGGGGTCCGATTGCAACTCCGGCGAGGAATTGATGATTCTCTCGGCTTCCTCCGGCTGCTGGCGCGCGATGGCCACGCGCGCTCGCAGAATCTGGACCTTCGAATTCTTCGGGTCTAGTTCCGCGGCTTTTTTCAAGGCGGTTTCAGCCGCCACCAGATCGGCGCGGCGGAGCAAAATCTCCGCCGATCCCAGATAGGACTGGGCGCCATCTTCCCGCTTGCCCGCCTGTTCGCATTCCGCCGCCAAGCGGTTGCGGAAGTTGATGTTTTCCGGGTCAAGCTGCACCAGTTTGCGGAGAACCTCCAAAGCGCGTTCGGTCTGATTTCGCTTTTTGAAAAACTCCGTCGCCTGGAGATATTGTTCCCGAGCCTCGCGACTTAAGCCCTGGAGCTGATACAGCTCCGCCAACCTCAGGAGAGTGTCCACAGAATTGGGCTCAACCTTGGAGATCTTCCTGTAGATGGCGATGGCCTTGACGTTGAAACCTTCGCGAACGTAAGCTTCCGCCAGCTTCTGGAATTGCTTTAATCCCTCGGTGATGTTCCGATCGCGAATGTAGAGATCGCCAACGGTGTTGAGCAGAGACACGTCGGAGGGGTCATTATCAAGGATTTCTTGATATTGCCTGATGGCTTGAGCAATCTTGCCTTGAGCTACAGACTTCTCAGCCTCTTGCAGCGCCCTGGCCTTGTGAAAAGCCATCTACACGCTCCAACTGCTCCTCGATGGTGTGGACTGTCTGCTAAACGTAACATACACCCCCATCCAAGTCAACGGAATGAGGGGCACTTCCCCGCCCCAGACCTATCCCCAAGCCAGCCGCTCTATGCGGGCTTGGGAGCGGGAGGCGGTAAGGTCCGCGCCTTCACCTCCGACTGAAAATTCACCTTTCGGTGGGCGCCGTCACAAAAGGGCTTGTTCTCCGAATGCCCACAGCGGCAAAGACCGATCGCGGTCCGGCCTGATAAGTCAAAAGCGCTCCCGGTTGCGTCGCAGATCGTGAATTCGCCTTCCACCCGGATCGAACCGTTGTTGTTGATGGTGATTTTCGCCAAACCATCCTCCTGTGTCGAATAAACTCAACGCTGCTTATTAAATAATCCTTCTTGCTGGAAGTTGCAAGACATCCGTATTGCAGCGCTGCTAATCCTTGTGTCCGGGCCTCGATAGTCCCTCTTGATTTTCCTGTGCAACCTCCAAGGCAGGGAGTGTGGCCACCGGCCGATGTCCTGCTTGTCGCCAACATACATTGGTAACCGGATCGCCGCTTCCCCCTAACTGCGCTCGGCGCCGGTGCGAACTAAAGGGTTTGATCAACACCAAAATCAAAATTGCCAGGAACACCAAGGAGATAGCTCCATGCAAGACCATACATTCACGGCGGCTCAACTCGATATTCCCCTCCTGAAACGCCCTCGCTCGAAATGTGAGCCGCAGATCAAGCGCCGCCAAAATCACCACCAATAGCAGTTTACCGTGCAACCAGTGTTCCCGGAGGTAGTTGGGGTCGAGAGACACCAGGATAAATCCTGTGATTACCATAATGGCGGCGCCGGGGTGTGCGAGCCCTTTCAAGAGTTTCGACTCCAGGCGGCCCAAGGTTACGCGCGTCTCCGGAGAAGTTTCCTCCCTGTGAATCGCCAGGATCTGAGTGACCACCAGAAGACTTCCCAGCCAGAAAACCAAGCCAACAATGTGAAAAACCAGCGTCCAAGCTACCATGGCACCTCGCGAAGATTCTGCCAGTTGACGTCCCCGCCTCCCTCTGGGAGAATGGCTTTACATTCAGGGCGAGGAGAACCAACTTGACCGAGTATTACATTCCCGTGGGGGAAGTCGTCAAGGGCGAGCCCAAATCCAATGGCATTGACACTCCGCGCAAGAAGCGACCCAAGGAGCTCGCCGTCATCACCGAATGCTGCACGGGCTGCTCCGGCTCGCCGGCCTGCGTCCCTTATTGCCCCGTGGCCGACTGCATGTACTGGGTCCCCGACGAGGACCATCCGCCTTTCGGCCGGATCGAAGTCGACCCAGCACTCTGCATCGGCTGCAAAAAGTGTACCAGCAAAGGTCCTGACGGCAGCTTTCTGGACGGCTGCCCGTGGGATGCCATCGAGATGGTGCCGACAGAAGAAGTCGAGTCTCACCTCGGAATCAAGTTCTCGGTCTAACCCCGGGCACGCCACTCAGCTTTTCCCTTTCGCCAACCGTTCCCGAATGGCGCGGGCGGTAGCTTCCGCTTGCTGGCGCACTCGTTCCGACATATTGGGCGCCCCGCGGACGAAGCGCTCCACGTCTTCGAGATCCTGCGGTTGGCCCACCAAATAGAGCGCGCGCAGGGACTCCACCACTTGGCCTTCGTCCGGATCGATAACCGCCACCGCATCACCCGGAGCCACGGTTGCGTCATCCTTGACAAGCAACCTTGCGATGGTTCCACCCACAGGAGATAGAACATCCACCAACTGGCCGCTCTCCGCAAGGCGGATACGGGCTATGATGCTGCCATTGCGAACGTCGTCTTGTTCCTTCATGCGGAACCTAATCGTGCCCGGCTCCGGGGCGTCGAGTGTGAAGGGTTGCAGCATGGAACGCAACTGCGGCTCCGCGGCCCTGTCGCCAAATCGCGCCAGCGCCAGCGCGGCGTTCCCGCGCACCAATGGCACGGGATCATCGATCAGTTTGCGCAACGCCTGGTGAAACTCCTCCGAGTGATTATCCTGCCCCATCGCCCACGCGGCTTCCAGGCGCAGTTGCGATTCCTTATTCTGCGCCAAGGCCAGCAATTGCGGATACCAGCGCTTGACGGTCGGGTCGCCCCGCGCGATGCGGTCGGAAAGCTGCGCGAGGGCGTGTTGCGTCTTGTGCGGCGCGGAGGTGTTGGCCAGATCCTGTGCCATCTCCTGGTCGGAGAGTCCCCGCCCGAACCAGGTTTGATACCAGAAGAGGAACGTGATCAGGACCAGGAGGATCGGGACGATCACAATCGCCGTGCTGCGCGGAGAACCCAACGCGCCACCTTCGCGCGCAGGCGAAGACGCGTCAGCCGCGGGCGCAGCCTCGATCTCCGGCGGTCCTGACCTCGATGGCAAGTCGCTTCTCCGTATACCATTATAAGAGAAAGGACGCCGGGCCGCGAAAAAACCCTCCTGATGAGTCATGCCGGCAAGTTAAGGGGAGACGCGGACGGCCGCCGGCTGGCCGCGCGCGATCAGCCGGATGGTGCCCGTTAGCCCCGACGGCACCGGCTGTAGCAACCTGTTCCCTTGATCGACGAACCTCTCGCCATAGCGCGCGGTTAGCTCCGCTCGATCCGGCAAGGGGCTGCCCGCCATTTCGTTGACCGCGGTATTGCCGACCCTAATTCGCAGCTCGTTCTCACCCGCGTGGAGAAAGGGGGTTACGTCTAATTCGTAGGGCGGATGCCAGATCGTGCCCGCGCGCTGGCCATTGACGTAGACTTCCGCCGCTTCGCGCACCGGGCCGTCAAGCCACGCCTGCACGTGGGCTCTTTCCGGAACCGGAAGGGGAGTTCCCTCACCGAGGTTCAACTCCGCCCGAACACCGTCCTGTAGAAAGCCTGCCGGAGCAACAAATTTCTTCTGGTACGTGGCGCGCCCGGAGAAAAACTGCAAGCCTTCGAGTTCAGTCCAGGAACGCAACGTGTCCATGGAGATTTCTTTTCCTGTGCCCTCGAAGGAAACTTGCCATCCGCCACTGATGTCCAAGGGCTCCGGCAGGCGCGCCTCCACCGGGGTCGGGGCCTTCGGTGCTTCCCGGCCGCTAAAAACCAGGAGCCGCGAACCATAAGGCTCCATGTCGAGTTTCAGGGCGGCGCCGCTTTCCGAACCGGGCAGCGCTTCCGCGGTGGTCACTTCGCCGGTAAACAGGTTCCACCATTCCGGGTTTTTGCCTTTGACGCGAAAAGTGGCCGTCGCCTGCACGCGTTGGTTAGAGGTGTTGGCGATAAAATAAATTTCCGCCGCGTCCGTATGGCGGTGAATAAAACCGATATTGCGCGTGCGAGGAGAAAAGGCAACGTCAGGAGGGCAGAGGCGCGCCAATTCATTTTCAAGTGACTCATTTTCCTCGAGAACGAAGTGCCCCGGCGCCGAAGGCTTCTTGAGAAGTTCTTCCACCTGGCGCGCCACTTCCGCGCTCTCGGATTCCTGATGGAGAAACCCGGGCGCAAGAGATGGCAGGCGGCGCGTGGCGATCAAGGTCCCGCCACTTTGGGCAAATTCACCAAGTTTGGCCAGGGTCGCGGGCGGGATGCGTTCGACTCCCGGCAGAACCACGATGGAGAATTCCTGATTGGCAATTGCCAGCTTGCCTTTTTCGATGTGTCCCTGTTGCGCCAACGTTTCATCATCGACAAAATCCAAGTTGTATCCCGCCTCCAGCAGAGTGGGCACAAGGTTCATACCGATTCGGCGCCACGTCGCCTCCCACAGATTCACCCGGCCGGGTGATAGGCTAGCCCAAGCGTCGTGGGTGGGCAGGTAAACCGCAAGGTCGTTGGCGGGGCTGCCCTGGCGCAACATGAAGCTGCCGCGCTGCAAATAGCGCGCCAGGTCCGGCATGGCGAACCACCAGGGATTATGCGCGTTCAGCGCCCCCGCCGCGTAGAAATGCCAGCCGGGCTCCGGTACGCCGGGCGGTGAATAAGGCCACCCGTGGGCGACCAGTTGATTGATTCCCTCCAGAAAGAACTCGTCGGCCGTGGCCTTGAAATCGAGCGGCGTGGCGCGGAACGGAAGCGCGTGAATCCACGTCCAGGCCTCGGCGGAGATTACCGGCGCCCCATAAAGATGCCCGGCGGAAGGAGCCCAGCGCGAAGCCGTGAAGCGGTTCCAGTAGCCTGCCTCACCTCCCTGCTCCCCTTCCGGAAGATCCACGAACCGGTAACTCGAGAGCTGCGCCGGCGGCTCGCCATAGGCTTGTACTCGGCACAACTCGTGGTGCCGGTGGCACCACGCCTGAAATGGCGCCAGGAAATTCTGGTTGAACAACTCGCTCAGCGTTTGGCCCCAATCATGCCGCAGGGCCGCCGTCTGCGGTCCGCTGTCGGCAACGAGCGCGGGCAAATAGGGCGTCAAGTCATATCCGCGCCGGTGTTGGAACTCTTCCAGAAAACCCGCGGTCCAGTCGGACTGGTACACTTCCAAGCTATCGCAGAACATGGCGCGGATATTTCCGCCGCCCGCTGCTGCCAGGGGCGCGCCTACGGCCTCCAAATGTTTTTGCATAGCCGCGCGGCTGTAATGGTCAAGTACTGATCCTTCCGCTCCCACCGCGGCGCGCTTCACTTGCTGCCCCGTCAATCCCGCCACAAAGAACAGCAGAACGCGTGGACCGGCAGGAGAAGAGGGAAGCCGAAAACTTCCATCCTCCTGTGGGGCGATCTGATGCACGGAACTCGCGTCGAAGTGGCTCCCGGCTCCGGAGGCCACAAACGCCGCAAGGAATCGCTGGCCCTCTGGCAACTGCGGACCAGGGACGGTCTGGGCGCCTTCCTGGATGGGGACGCGAAGGCAGCGCAACCCTTCGGCGGCGAGCTCCGGCGTAATGTGAGGCCCCCCGTACGGCCAGCCGCTCCCCATGGTCACATCCATGCGCAGGCCCAGCTCGTGCGCCGTGCGCGCCGTGGAACTGACTGCCGCAAGAAATTCCGGAGAGAGGTAGCGAAGGTTGATCAGGCCTTTGCCGGGGTCGTCAAGCGTGAGGGGATATACCGGCTGGACTTCAAACCCCCCGATGCCGGCGTCTTTCATCGCGCGCATTTCCCGGTCGAGTTCTTCGGTGGTCACCGCCGGCCCAAACCACCACCAGCGCACCATGATTTTCGAGTCTTCAGGAGGATTAAGAAAGCTGTCCTGAAGGGCCGGGATTTCCAAGTTCCCGGGAGACACCGAAAACCGGGATGTGGGACCGCCCCATCCTACGTGACAAACGCTTGCGCCAGCCAAAGCCACCAAACCTAACGCCAGAAACTCAATCCATTTCAGATTTCGTAGATGCATGGCGACCTCCTCAGTTCCACCGATTGCGCAGAAAGGAAGTTGTCAGTTATCAGTCGTCAGTTGTCAGCAAAATGCATGGCGACTTCCTCAGCTCGACCGATTCCCGTCCCGCGCAACGCCCGTGCCGCAGCGCCAGATTCTATCCCAAACCGGATAGCTGCACACTTGGGAAATTGGATTCCAGGGGTAGCGAGCGTAGCGCGGAGCTGTTCTGTACGTCCGCGGCTTTTCGCGCCAGCCCGCGTGACGGACGATAGGTCGTGGCCCATAGCGTCAGAAGCTGTGAAAAAATAAACCATTTCACGCAAAGACGCCAAGGCGCAAAGACTCGCAAAGGACATCTGCTTTGTCTTCTTTGCGCCCTCCACGCCTTTGCGCCTTTGCGTGAAATGGTTTTAGTCGTCCAGCTCTTACTGCGAAAAACCGGAAATCTTAACAACTGGGGTCTGCTCTCGGGATCGGATGCATGAATCTGAGGAAGAACCGCCGACGCCAAACAGCAGGGGTCTGCGCCAGCCAGCCAATCCTTCCGCTCCAAGCGTGGGCCGATTCGCGCCTGTATCCATGTCGAACCATCGGCGATTTCCACTGACCCCACACGGTAGTTTCCCCGCAAAAACCGGGGTGAGCAATTTTGAACAAACAGGTGTCTTGTTTTGAACAGACAGGTCAAAACCCGGTTTGCTATGGTGCAGTCATTGTAAGTGTTTGTTAATCCGCAACGGCCACTGCGCCGGGAAGGAAACGCCATGTCACGAAAAGAAGAGAGGCCGCGAATGGGCACACGGAAAGTTAGCAAAATGTGGTTTATGGCACTCCTACTGGTCCTTTTTATGGCCGGATGCGGTGAAGAGCGGGGAGTCGTTACACCCACGCTGACCTCGATCAGTCCGAATCGGGGCACCCAGGGACAGACCTTAGCCGTCACCCTGACGGGAACGAGTTTCACAACGGGAGCCACGATCAACCTGAGCGGGGCGCTGATCACCGTCACCAACACGACGGTAGTGAGCAGCACCCAGATCACCGCGACGTTTGCCATCGCCACGAATGCGGTGCTCGGCGCGGTGAACATCAGCGTGACCAGTTCGGGCATGACCACCAATGCGGTGACGTATACCATCGGGCCCCCATTTACCGTGACTTCCACAGTCCCCACCAATGGCGCAGACGGCGTGCCGATCAATCAGGTAGTCACGGCAACCTTCAGTCAGGCGGCGACCTGTGCAACGGTCACCACATCCAGCTTTACCCTGAAAGGACCCGCGGGAGCCGTAGCAGGAACGGTCACGTGCTCAGGCTCAACGGCGACCTTTACGCCGACAAGCCTTCTCGCCTCCAATACCGCTTATACTGCCACGCTGACCACGGCGGTACAGGACTCTCTCGGCGATCCGCTGCTGAGCAACTATGTGTGGAGCTTTGCCACTGCGCCCGCTCCTGCCGTGACTTCCACCATCCCCGCCAACGGCGCAACTTTGGTGCCGATCAATCAGGTTCTCACGGTAGTCTTCAATGAGTTGGTGCAATGTTCAACGGTCACGGGGACATCCTTTACCCTGACCGGACCGGGTGGCGCCGTACCAGGAACGGTCATCTGCCTCGGCACGAGCGCTACGAGCGCGACCTTTACCCCGACAACCAATCTCGCCATCAACTCCAACTTTACCGCCACGATTACCACCGCGGTGATGAACTCGGGAGGAGCAGGACTGGCGAGCAACTACGTGTGGACCTTTAAGACCGGTGCGACCCCGGACACCATCCCCCCCACGGTAACCGCCGTGACCCCTCTCAATCTCGCTACTGGTGTGGGGTTCAACACGGCAGTCACCGCCATGTTTGATGAGGCGATGGCCCCGGCAACGATGAACGCCGCAAACTTTACGCTGGCCACGGGATGCGCACCTGCGGGAACCCTCGTAACGGGGGTGGTTACCTATAATCCGACCAACGACATTGTAACGCTTACGCCCACGAGCAATCTGGCGCCCCTTACCTGCTATACGGCCACCGTAACCACCGGGGTCACGAACATTGCAGGCTATGCCATGGCGGCTAACTTTGTCTGGACGTTCACCACCGGCGCGGCCCCAGACCTCATCCCACCCACGGTGATTTCCACGGATCCTTTGAATCTTGCCACCAATGTTCCCCTCAACCAGGCGGTCACCGCAACCTTCAGTAAGGCGATGCTCGATACGACCATCAACACCACAACCTTTACCCTGTTCCAAGGGACAACGCAGGTACTAGGCGTCGTGTCCTACGTTGCGGGTAGCGACACTGCAATCTTTACCCCCAACAGCAATCTCACCGCCAGTACGCTTTACACTGCCACGATTACAACCGGGGTAACCGACCTAGCGGGCAACCATTTGGTCAGTAACTATGTTTGGACGTTTACGACCGGTTCGGCCCTCACCATCCCGCCCACCGTGCTTTCCACGAACCCTGTGAGTAATGCCACCGGGGTGTGCACCAACGCGATCAACGCAACCTTCAGTACGGCAATGGACCCTGCAACGATCAACGCCGCGACCTTCCTGGTGACCGCCGCCGGGTTGCCCGTAGCCGGGACAATTTCCATGGATGTAACCAATACGATCGCCACCTTCACACCCTTGAACCCTCTCACCGCCAGTACCACCTACACGGTCACGATCACCACCGGGGTCGAGGACCTGGCACTCACTCCCCTGGCAGTTGCCGATATCTGGAGCTTCACAACAGGGACGGCGGCGGCATGTGCACCGCCCCCATCCCCCCTCGGAGCAGCCGCGCCTTTCGGAGCTTTTGGAGGTGGCGCCGGGATAACCAACATGGGGATTAATACGGTGATCAATGGGGATATAGGGACCACCGGTGTTTCTACTGTGGTGACGGGATTCCACGATCACTTCGTCACCTACCTCCCGCCCGCGGGATGTATATATACGGAAACTCCGCTGAATATAGGAAACGTCACGGGACAGATATTTACGGCTGCCCCGCCGCCCACGGTTACGTGTCCTAATGAAGGAACGGGTCCTGCGACTCTCGTGGGCACCACCGCCTATGTCGCACTCCAAGCTTATAACGCCGCGCTTGCCGAATATAACACCCTCGCGGGAATGGCAACAACAGGTCCAGATCCAGGGGCCGCCACCTCCGAGAATCTCGGCGGGTTAACCATCCCTCCTGGCGTCTATAAATCCGCCTCGGGCGCGTACGATATAGCCGGATCGGATCTCACGCTCGACGCCCAAGGGAACGCGAATGCAGTCTGGGTCTTCCAGATGGCGACCTCACTCACCGTGGGCGCCGCGGGGGCCCCTCGCAACGTAATCCTGATCAATGGCGCCTCGGCTGCGAACGTCTATTGGCAGGTCGGCAGCGCCGCGACTATCAATGCGGCGGGCGGCGATATCTTTGTGGGAACCGTCATCTCCTCGGCAGGAATTGCGGTCTCGACTGCCGGCAACGCTGCAATTACGACCATAAATGGCAGATTGATAGCATTGCACGCATCAACAACCCTGGTGAACACCGTCATTAACGTGCCTGGGTTCTAGTATGAGGGATAAGACCCACGGGTGGGACCGCCTTCCGGGGCGGTCTCACCCCAAGTAAGAACATGCGGCGTTGAGTGTGAAGCAAGTTGAGTTGAGTTGAGTTGAGTTGAGTAGAGTTGAACTGAGTAGTACTTCATAGCTGAGAAGCGACACTCTTTGTGCCCCGCTTCTAAGTGAGTAGGCACAATTCAGGAGGCAACAATGAGATTAGGAACTCGGATTATTACCACCATGGCGGTTGCTTTCTTACTGGCGCCTACCCTCTTGCTCTGTGCGGACGACACGGCAAAGTCGGCAGCCACAGCGAAGAAGGATGGGGCGGTAAATTCCCACACCGCACCCGGCGCCGTGGCCAAAGCCAGGCCGGCTAAGGCGGCGCCAGAGTCCGTGCCGGGGATGGCCAAGCCGGACAGCTATACTCCCCGATATGAACTTTTTCTGGGCTACTCGAATTTCCGTGAGGCGAGCAGCAGCGGAAACCGCCTCGGTTGGCTATCGGGCGGCAGCACGTCCTTCGCCATCAACGCGAACCGTTACTTTGGGTTCGTTGGCGACTTTGGCGCCTACCATGCCACGAGCTTCGGCCCGGGCGCACCTCCGATCGGCGCCCAGGTAAACGCCTATGGGGACATGTACACCTACATGTTTGGACCGCGCATTTCCTTCCGGCACGAAAGGGTCACTCCCTTTGTCCAGGCGCTGTTTGGAGGAGTGCACGCCAGTGACGTGACGCTGAATGGCTGTTCCGGTATTGGATGTACGCCCCTCCCCTTCGCGAACTCGTTTACCATGGCCGCCGGAGGCGGACTGGACATCACGCTAAGCCGCCACTTCGCGCTGCGTCTACCTCAAGTCGAATACGTGATGACCGATTTCGCGAATCCTTACTCCAGCTCGGGGGGAACGCAGAGACAGAACGACCTGCGCCTGTCGGCGGGAATCGTCTTCCGCTTCGGTGGGGAACGCCGCACTCCGCCGCCACCTCCGCCGCCGCCCCCTCCTCCCCCCCAGCCACCGGTGGCCTCGTGTTCGGCTGACAGGGGCATGGTCTATGCCGAATCGGGAGACGTAGTCGCCGTGACCGCGCAGGCCAGCAGCCCGGACAACAATCCCCTGACCTACACCTGGACGGCAACGGGTGGCGCCGTGGCGGGCACCGGCTCGGCAGTCCAATGGAACTCCTCCGGCGTGGCCACGGGAAGCTATACGGTAAGAGTGCGCGTGGATGATGGCCGGGGCGGCACGGCGAATTGTGCGGTGGGTATTCGCGTCGACCCGCGGCCCAATCGCCCGCCGACGTTGAGCTGCTCGGTGGACCGGCACTCCATCCTGGTCGGCGAACACGCGCAGATCACGGCGACGGCCAGCAGTCCGGACAACAATCCCCTGACCTACTCCTGGCGCACCGCCGGGGGCCAGATCGTCGGCTCCGGGTCGTCGGTGAGTTTCGATAGTTCCGGTCTAGCCCCGGGCCACAACACGGTGACAGGCCACGTGGACGATGGGCGCGGCGGCAGCGCCGAATGCACTGTGGACTTCGACGTGCAGATGCCTCAGGCCACTGCGGTGCAAACGGAATTGGAAGCGAGGCTGGCACTTCACAGCATTTACTTTCCCACAGCGCAGCCTACGTCCGAGAATCCCAACAGCGGCCTGATGGCGAGTCAGCAGGACACCCTCAGGACTCTGGCCGCCGACTTCAAGAAGTACCTCGAAATCAAGCCGGATGCTCACTTGACCTTGGAGGGGCATGCGGACCCACGCGGATCGGTGGAATACAACCAAGCCCTTACGGAGCGGCGCGTGGCACGTAGCAAGAGCTTCCTGGTCGAGCAGGGAGTTCCCGCGGCCAACATCGAGACGCGGTCGTTTGGTAAAGAGCAAAATCTGGAAGCCGCCCAAGTCAGGGAACAGATGGAGCAGAATCCCGACTTGACCCCGCAGGATCGGCAGAAACTTCTTCTGGGCGGCAATATGCAAGCGATTGTCTTGGCCCAGAACCGCCGCGTGGATGTCGTCCTGAGCGGCACGGGGCAACAGTCCACTCGTCGGTACCCGTTCAATGCTAAAGACGCCCTGACACTGATCAACACTCAGCGCACAGGAACGGCGAGGCGAACGACGCCGGCGGCCAAGCCGAAACCCAAGCAGTAGTAGGTAGCCCACGGTCACTGCTTCCGTGACCGTGGGCTTTCCCTTCGATGACGAACCCACGGTCATTTCCCAAGAGGGATTGGCCGTGGCTGCCTCCGGGTCACAGAACCTCAGGCGCCGCTCGAACTGGAATCTCGGCGCTTGTAGCTTCCCACCTTGCGCAACTCGATCACCAAGTAGACGTAGGGGCAGGCCTCGTGCCCATAAGCGCTAACTTGTTTATTGACGGCCTTGGTCCTTATGCAGTAGTCTCGACCCATGGAAAAGGAATACTCCAACGCTCTCGCTGAAGATTGGGAATTGCTGATGTCGTTCTTTCCCGCGGATTGGCGGATGCAGGCGGAAACTTCCGGCGCGCTCCGGGGACTCCGCCAGGATAAATCGGAAGAATGCTATCTGCGCGTTTTGTTGATGCATCTGGGTTGCGGCTTTTCTCTGCGCGAAACCATTGTTCGCGCCAAGCACGCGCAACTGGCCGATCTGTCGGATGTGGCCCTGCTGAAAAGATTGAGGAAAAGCAAGGCTTGGCTGCGCCAGCTTTGCTGCTCGCTGTTTGCGGAGCGCGCCTTGTCCTCGCCCCCTTCCGGTCCGCCCAACTGGCGCCTAATAGACGCGAGTTTGGTGAGTGAGTCGGGCAAAACCGGCAGTCAATGGCGCGTTCATTACAGCTTGCGCTGGCCCTCCTTGGAATGTGATTACTTCAAACTCACCCCGGTGGAGGACAAAGGTTATGGGGAGACGCTCTATCAATTTGCCTTTGCCCCAGGAGATTTTGTTTTGGCGGATCGCGGCTATTGCCATGCCGAAGCCATCGGCCAAGCGGTCCGACAAGGGGCCTTTATAACCGTGCGACTCAATCCGCAGAGCATGGTCTTGCAAACCCCCGGTGGCGACCCCTGCCGATTGGTGAACAAACTCCGACGCTTGAAAGTGGCAGGCCAAACCGCCGAGTGGGACGTGCGCATCCCCCTGGAAGGAAAAGAACCGCCCCTCCAAGTGCGGCTGTGCGCGGTGCGCAAAAGCGCGGCGGCCATGGCGTTGGCAGAGAAAAAACTCCGGCGCAAAGCCCGCCGAGAAGGGCGGCAATTACAGCCGGAAAGCTTAATCTATGCGCAATACGTGATGGTCTTGAGCACTTTTCCCCGCGCCCCGTATGACACCCAGAGGGTCTTGGAAGCCTACCGACTGCGCTGGCAGGTGGAATTGGTGTTCAAGCGTCTGAAGCAGATCGCGCAGTTGGGGCATTTACCCAAGCATGACCAAGAGAGTTCGCAGGCTTGGCTCTATGGGAAGCTCTTCGTGGCGCTGCTCACGGAGAAGTTAATCCGAGCGGCCAGCGCATTTTCCCCCTGGGGCTATGATTTCCAAGATGACAAGGGCGCGCAGTCGCTGGCGTGAGTTTGCGTTTGGGTTTCATGAAATCCAACGAGCCATTGAGCCTCATTACGGACTGGAACAGATGCTGGGAGGGTGGGAGGAAATTAAGAGTGGATTGGCGGAATCACGCTGAAAGCGAAAAACGCAGGAACAAAAGATGTGGTAAACAAGTTAGCGCTTGTGGGCCTCGTGCCTGCCCTCCGCAAGGGCACGCACGGGGGGTGCCCCTACCCTTCCTAGTTCGGCGCCAATGTACACCGAGGGGACGGCAAGCCCTCCCCCTACGACGAAAGGCCTTGCGGACATCGGGGTCCAGGGAAGGCGGCCCTGCGGCTTTTCCAGCGGTGCGGGTTCTTGCCGCGCCGCCACAAGATAATCCGAATCCTTTGGGCCACGCCGCCCAAACCACGGCGCGGTCGAAAAGCCGCCCCGATAAATCGGGGCGCTACATCTCTTCTTGCGTGCTTTCCCTTGCAGCTTTCCCGACCCCGACAAGAGAAGCCGCAAACATAGGCCTGCCCTTACTTTTGCCTTTTGCGTTTTGACCTTTGCCTTTTGATTTTCTTTTGCCGCTCCGCCGCGCCGGGCGACTTCACCCGCATTCAGGCCGCTCAAATCTTAAGGGTGGGGTTTGTAGGTAAAGTCGACGATGCCGTCGCGGTAGTCGATGCGGACATCCAGGAGGTGGAGCGTACTGAATCCCAGAACTCCGGAGATTTCCGTGCCCGTGTTGTCGCTGAGGTGGGAGAGGTCGAAGGTGGTCACGTCTTGATTCTCCTGGCGCAAGTGAGCGAATTGAAGAAGCGCTTTATCCGCACTGTAGACCTCTGCCACCGAACCGCTCAGCCCTTCAATGTGCAGACGAGGGTTGCTGTGAACTTTGGTATTCTCTTGTGCCGCCTCCAACGACATCAGGTTTGCTGTCGACCCGGTGTCAAGCAAGAACAACCGTGGGGCTGAATCCCCAATCCGCGTCGGGATCAGCAGATCATGCCCAAAGCGATACACCTGTGTGTAGGATTGCATTTCGGGAGCAATATACCGGTCGCGAGGCCCGTGATGTCCCGATGGGGAGGACTTTGCACGCGGGTCTTGCCCTGGCTTTCCGGACGACGGTTCCCCACTGGGTACCGAGCCTTCCCTTCCGGTTTGAAGCGTCACCTCCGTCGTGTTCTCGTCCGGCCGTTGGGGGAGCGGTTTGAGCCTGAGTTTTTCATTGGGGAAGTCGATGTCCACCAGGAAAGCGCCGAACACGTTTCCCCCGATCAACCCGTCATCGCCTAACACCGATCGTTTTTCTATAACCCTCACGCTACAATCTTGAAACTCGAGCTCTCCGATTTTAATGGAACTTGCCAGGCCAACGTAGCCGCCCGTGCGTCCCTTGTCTCCGATGCCGCCGATATCGGTTGCGGAAAGCTCCGTGACGCCTGCCTTCCGCGCCAGGCCCCGGTCAATCAGAATGCCACTTGCTCCCGTGTCGAGCACTAAATTGCCCTTCTTCCCATTCACCGATACCGCGAGGGCGTATCCCCGCATGTGCATAGGGTCCGTTAAGACCCTAAGCAGCTCCGTCTCCGTGGATGGAACATGGCTCACCAGCCGGCAGGCATGATGCGGCTGATTTTGCATCGCCCGCAGATAATCCAGGCGGTGCTGCATGTCGGCACGGGTCTCGGCATCATCATTGGTGGGGGAGGCAAGATAGTTCTCCCAGAATTGAATCTGTTCGGCGCGGCTCAAAGAGTTGATCCAGGATTTTTGAATATCAGGATCCTTTTGATCAAGCTCGTGCGCCTTGTCGAGCATTTCCTTGGCTTGCCGATAGAGCGAAAGCGCGGCGCGCACCCGTGACAACCCCCAATAAGCGCGGGCGCTGGGGTACCCTTTGTTGATGACGTTCACCCACTCTCGTTCGGCCTCGGGGATCCTGCCTTGGCGGAAATAAACTTCACCCAAGGCGACGTGCACAGCCGGTGCATCTGTGACCTTCACGCCATTCGCGGCGGTTTCATAGGCTTGCTCCACGTTTTTTTGCTTAAGGTATACGCGGGTCAGGCCCGCATAGGCGTCGGGAGATTTTGGGTTGTTCTGCAACACCACATTGTAGTTTTGGATGGCAGCATCAAACTCGCCACGGAGGTATTGGCGAATCGCTGCGGATAAAGCGGGGTAAGGTAAATCGGGAACTGTAGAAACGTTAGGCTGAGTAGTACTGGACGGCGCAACCGGGGACGGTGAGGCAGAACCGGGACCGGGCAACGAAGATTGGTGCCCATCAGTAACTCCAAGTCCAAATAATAACGATTCGAGAGACAGAATCAGAAGAGCGCATTGAAGGAGGGAACGTAACATGAATGCACACTCTTGAGGGTTGTTCGGTGAAACGTGGTTCGCCTTCGTTCCGATGCATTCTACGCCGGGGGTGGAAACGCTGCAATGCGCATGCGTAGCGCGGCGGCAGCCGAGAAAGGCGCTGGCGGGAGGGAGCGCGGCCATCCTGCCCGCTGTGGCACGGGCGTCCGAAGCTGTGAAAAAATCGGATCTTCAACTGTTATCCATAAGGTAACTCATTGAAAATGCAGAGTGCCAAAACCTGTAAAACCGATTTTTTCACAGCTTCTCCCGCCCGTGTTCAGTCACGGCCAGGATGGCCGTGCCACGTCCCCCGCGTGTCACACTACCCCTCCTTCGGTTATCGGCAACGTTTGATGAGAAGATGAATCAATTCGCTGATTTCGAAAATTGCAATTCACCAAATCACCCGACGACCCGATGGCCCGATGGCGCGTTGTTTAGCTGCTCACTGCCTACTGCCTTCTGCCCACTGCCTACTGTCCTAAAGCCCCACTCCCTCTCGCTTGCGGAATTTGCGGACGTCCGAGCCCTCGATGACGGGTTCGGCGTCGCACTCGATGGCAAGGACGGTGACGGGACTGTCCGGCGCCTCAATGGGCAGGCCGGTGAACCTTACGTATTGGTCACCCTGCTCGAAGGTCACGGGCTTGCCGGAAGCGAACAGCCGCGCCGATTGGACTTTGGCGCGCAGCCCGCCGATGGCCACCACGCAGGGCGGATTGAAGAATTCCAGCCAGTTTGACGCCGGGGTTTCTCCCGGCCAATGGAAAATATGCATGTACAGTGTATTACCTTTACGGGTATAACTCGCATAGACGTGGCCTCGGGGCTGGCAGGGTTCCGATGCGTAAATCGTCGCACCATTCTTGTCCATCCACTCGCCAACCTCCGTCAGGATGCGAACCGATTCCTCGGGCACCGAGCCGTCGGGCTTGGGGCCGATATTTAAAAGATAATTTCCGGTGTCGCGCGCGCAGGTGATGAGATTGCGCACGATGGTCTCCGGAGACTTCCAGTCTTTGTCGGCTTTCTGGTATCCCCAGCTTTCGTTCATGGTCATGCAGGTTTCCCAGGCCCGTCCGGCTTTGGCGGCCTCAATATGCTGTTCCGGCGTGGTGAAATCCCCCGGCAAACCGTTCCGGTTATTCACAATGATGTCCGGTTGTAACTCGAACACCATCTTGTTCATCTTCTCGGATTCCCACTGTTCCGCGCTGAGCGGCCAATCGACGTCGTACCAGAGGATGTCGATCTTTCCGTATTGCGTCATGAGCTCGCGGACCAAGCCGTGGGTGTATTCCACGAACCGCGCGCGCGCCGCCTCATCCGTCAAGCAACGCGCGCCGTCGGGGTGGTGCCAATCCATCAGGGAATAATAAAAGCCCACGCGCAAGCCTTCGCCGCGCGCCGCTTCCACGAATTCCGCTACCAGATCGCGGCCGCACGCCTGCTTGGGAGCGCAATAGTTGGTGAGCTTCGTGTCGAAATTGCAGAAGCCCTCATGGTGCTTGGTGGTCATCACCATGTACTTCTGGCCGGCGCGTTTGGCAAGCTTCGCCCACTCGCGCGCGGCGTGGGGCTTGGGGGTGAAATGGTTCGCCAACTGCTGGTACTGCGCCACCGGAATGCCCTCCACCTCCATGGCCCACTCGTGCTGGCCGATGACGGCATAAAGGCCCCAGTGGATAAACATGCCGAATCTCGCTTCGTGCCACCACTTCATCCGCCGGTCGCGGTCAGCTTGCACCTCCGCACTCTCCGGGCCCAAGTCCGCGGGCTCCGCTCCGAATACCGTATTGTTAGCCAAGGGCAGGACACCCGCCGCCGAACCCGCAAGGGCGGTGGCGCTCGTCCCCAAAAACCGCAAGTGGTCACGTCTGGTCATCTTTGGTGGTCTCATCTGGTTCTAACTCCTTTGGATCAAGTGGACGCAGGGTGGCGAGCATCGTCCCACTTCCGCCTGAACCCCGTCCCGCGCTACGTCAAGAAAATACGCCAACTCGCGGCTGGGATCAAATTATTTGGTGGGCAGATCAGGCTTGAAGGAAAGGACGTCGCAGCCGGGAGCATCAACTTCCAAGATCCATTGCCCCACCCACTCACGCCAGAGGTCCGTAATACACAGGACACCGATCGCTTCACTCCGCTTGGGGATGAGCGGAACCACGCCTTCGGCAAACACGTTGCTGCCCAGGTTAGGCAGATTGCGCAATCGCACCTTTACATTCTGGGCGTCCTCGTCGCCGAGATTGATGATGTAAGCCCGCATCGTCTTCGACTCGGCCAGCGCTCCGGTTCCATTCTCGTTGTAGTCGGGCTCCACAAAGCTGGGCGAGACCACCAAAGTCGGTTTCTCATAGCGGCGGGAAAAGGTCTTGGCAAGATCGCGAACCTCCGCGGGCAGCCCTGACCCGTTGGTGGGAAAATGGAAGAAACGCGCGCACAAGGCGTCGGCGTTGGTGAGCAGTTCGGGCGTGCCGCCGAAAAACCCTACCCCCGGCGATTCGGGAGCGATCAGGCGAACGAAACGAATCTGCTGCTCAAGCTCCTCTTTCGTTTCCGCCCAGTTCTCGCCGGGATTACCGCCTTTCCCCACCCCGAGTATGATGATCGTCTTCGGCAGGATGCCATACTTCCGCGCCGACCAAACCTGGCTGGCGATCCACCAATACTGTCGCTGGTTGCCGACGTAGCTCTCCAACATGACGAGGTCCGCAACGTCGCGGTAAGTCTCCGCCAGAACTTGCGGGATCGGCCCACGCATCTCCCAGACCACCAAGGCTAGGTCCGGTTTCTTAAGTTTCGTCTGGCGGAGAATCCGGGCGGCTTTCTCATCCATCTGGCCGCCGTAATCGAAGCCGAACTCATCAATCATCATCACCGGCTGCGGGTTTCCGGCGTAGTCCTGTCCTGTCAGGATATCCACGGCTTTATCAATGGGGGAGCGCAACAGGTCGAACCACGTGTGGCCGACTCCCATCACCACGCCGCGCGGACGCCAATACTTCCAGTCGCCGACGCCTACTGGACCAACCAACGTCACGGAGTGCAGTTGCTTGGAATCAAAGCTCTTTGAAGGGCTGTAAGTGAAAGCAATTACCTTGTTCAGGCCCAAGACCTTGGTCTTCGCGTGCCGGGCCGCGAGAAGACGAACGGCCACCGCCCCTCCCGCCGCGGCCACCAGCAGCGCCCCGGCAACGACCCGGTAGATCAAGGATGGTTTCATCATGGTAACCCCGCCGTGCATCATTTCCAGGAACGGAAATTTCATTGTGGCCCTGCGGCGCGGGAATGTCTACACGCGTCTCGAACGGCGTATGGAGGCAGCCAAAATTCGATATACTGTGCCGGCCGAGGACTTCGGCGCCGAGAATGCCGACTTCCAGGGGGGTTGAAATGAGGACGTACCTTGCAACGTTGATGATGGGGCTCTGCTGTCTTTGCGCGGCGCCGCAACAGCTTCTTTCCGCAACACCCACGGGATCTGACGATGCCCGCCGCTGGGTCGCCGCCAAGTTTCTCGGACAGTCGCCCTCTGTCACGGACCAGGCCTACCTGCTTGGGTACATCAAGAGCGGTGGTATCGATCGGAATGCCATCGACGAAAAACCGCTGCGCATCGGATCGCGCCAATACCATGGGGGAATTCATTTTTCCGCCGGCAAGGTAGTAGTTCACCTTCCCCTCGCAGCGCGAAGCTTTGAGGCGGTAGTGGGCGCTGACAGCAACCGCGATGACATGGGATACGGCGGGCGGGGAAGCTTTGTCCTTTCGGTCGAAGCCCACGGGAGCGAGTTGTACCATTCCCAGGTCATGCACGAGGGCATGGCCGGTGTTCCGACCAGCATCAACTTGGCTGGCGCGAAAGAATTCGCATTGGAACTGAAGCCCGTGGGGGCAAGGAATCCCTGGGATCAAGCCGCGTGGGACCAGGCGGACTGGGCCGAAGCGCGAGTGACGCTGGCGGACGGGAGCTCCCTCGCTTTGGCCGATCTGCCGATGGGCCCAGCGCCAGCCCCCTCCACCGTTGGACCACCCATTGCATTCCGGTATGGTGATCGGCCGTCGAGCGAGTTGCTGAAGACGTGGGAATTCAACCGCCGCGAGCGCCGTCTTGACTCCAACCGCACCGAGTACGTGCTGTCGTACCGCGACCCCAAAACAGGCTTGCTCGTGCGCTGCGAAGCAATAGCGTACGCGGATTTCCCCACGGTAGAGTGGACCGTGTACTTCAAGAACGAAGGAACGCAGAACACGCCAATTCTGGAGCAGATCCAGGCCCTGGACACGCAGTTCGAGCGCCGCCCGGAGAATGAATTTATACTCCACCACGTCAAAGGAAGCCAGACTTCACCAACGGACTTCCAGCCCCTGGAGACTCGGCTGGAGCCGCGAGCGGATGAGCGCATCGTGGCCGGAAGCGGCCGCACCACGAGCAGGCAACTCTCCTATTTCAACGTGCAATGGCCAGGGCAAGGAGTGATTATCGCCTTGGGCTGGCCCGGCGATTGGGCAGCACAATTTACCCGGGACGAGGGCATGGGACTGCGGGTGCGGGCAGGGCAGGAGCTCACCCACTTCAAATTGCTGCCGGGTGAAGAAGTCCGGGGGCCGCTGGTAGCGCAGCAATTTTATGACGGCGATTGGATGAGCGCGCAGAACGTTTGGCGCCGGTGGATGATCGCCCACAACCTACCGCGCATCGGGGGCAAGCTTCCGCCGCCGCAACTCGCCGCGGAGCCCGGCATCGTGACCAACGTCATGATGGACGCGAATGAGTCGAATATGCGCGTCCTCCTGGACCGTTACCTGCAAGAGCGCATCCCGCTCGACTATTGGTGGATGGACGCGGGCTGGTACCCTATCAAAACCGGCTGGTGGAACACCGGCACTTGGGACCCTGACCCCCAGCGATTTCCCCATGGATTGCGCGCGATCACTGATTACGCTCACAGCAAGGGTATCCAGTCCATTGTCTGGTTTGAGCCGGAGCGGGTTGCCGCCGGCACGTGGCTGTACGAAAAGCACCCGGAATGGCTGTTGGGGCAGGACGGAAAAGACAAGCTGCTCTACCTGGGAAACCCAGACGCTTGGCACTGGTTGGTGGAGCACGCGAGCGACCTGCTGAAGGAACAAGGCATCGATTTCTACCGCCAGGACTTCAATTTCGATCCGCTTCCGATCTGGCGGGCGAATGACGCGGAGGATCGGCAAGGCATCACGGAAATCCAGCACGTCACGGGATACCTGGCGTATTGGGATGAATTGCGGCGGCGCTTTCCCAACTTGCGCATTGACACCTGCTCAGGTGGCGGCGGCCGTGACGATCTCGAAACCCTGCGCCGCGCCGTCCCGCTGTGGCGCAGCGATTACACCTACGAGCCCACCGCAATGCAGAACATAACCCACGGCATTGCGATGTGGATTCCTTACTACGGAACCGGCATCAATCGCGTTGACCCTTACTCTTTTCGCAGTGATATGTGCCCCGCGGTGGTGCTACAAATTGACGTTCGCGACAAAGGCCTGGACTACGACTCGCTTCGGCGCATGTGTTCCCAGTGGCGGGCGATTTCGGAATATTATTATGGTGACTATTACCCGTTAACTGCATACAAGACAGGGGAAGACACCTGGGCCGCCTTCCAATTCGATCGGCCCGAGTCCGGTGACGGGATGGTGGAAACCTTCCGGCGCCCGGACAGCCCCTTCGAGGCGGCGCGATTTCAACTTCGGGGCTTGGAACCAGGCGCGCGGTACGCGCTGACGGACTTGGACGCGGCGGGCTCCAAGGTACTAACCGGCCGCGAACTGATGGATGAGGGCCTTCCCGTAGTCATTAAGGCCAAACCCGGAGCGGTGGTCATTACGTACCAACGTGTGAAGCCGGTTCAGAAGTGAGGAGCAAAACGAATCCCGATTTTCTGCCCTTGGGCTGCGTGAGGTGCAGATCAAAGGATCTGCAATCCGAACGGGCTTCCGCCGAGGGGCCGAACTCGTGGTAGCATGGGCATTGCACGCGTCGTGCGGGGGTGGCGGAACTGGTAGACGCAAGGGACTTAAAATCCCTCGGCCTGCGAAGGCTGTGCGGGTTCGATTCCCGCCCTCCGCACCAATCTTTTCTCATCTCAGCTCAGACACCGGCAGCGCCCGGAATCCATTGGCGAGTGGAAAACTGTTCGGTGTGCGAGAGATGACCGCGCCGCTGACCACCCTCGCTTTCCCCACAACTTTGCGCACAAAATCGAGGTTCACCGCGTCACTCTTGGCCGGCAATTCGGTCCACTTCGCTTCGAAGAGTTCCAACTGTCCCCCGACATCAACCACGAAGTCCACCTCACGGGTGCGATCACGCCAGAAGAACAGACTACCGGTGCGTCCGGCTCGGCGTTCACGACCGCGCAGTTGAGCGAAAACAAAAGTTTCCCAGATCGCGCCCGCCGCCGGTGATTGACGGAGGGCGTCTTCAGAACGGATATTCAATAAAGCGCAAAGAAGACCGGTATCGGCCAGATAGAGTTTGGGGCTCTTGACGATGGACTTGGTGCGGTTGGAGAACCATGGCTCAAGCAGCACGACCTGCCCGGAAGCCTCCAGCGTGGACAACCAATGGTTAGCTGTGGAGGGAGAGATACCGACGTCGCGCGCCAGATCAGCCTTGTTGAGCAGGTTCGCAGAACGTAAGGCGCAGGCGCGCAAAAAGCGCTCGAAGTCCCGCAGATTGCCAACATTGGCCAACGAGCGCACGTCACGTTCCAGGTAGGTGGCCAAGTAAGAGTTGTAAAAGGCCACGTGGTCAATGTCCGGGTTGGCGTGTAGTTCCGGAAAGCCGCCCCGAACGATGGCCGTCTCAAGCCCGGTTTGCGGCAACGAGGCCAGGATCTCGGCCCACGAGAGCGTTTCGAGTTCCACAATGTCTGCCCGTCCCGCCAAGGATTCCGAGACGCTCTTCATTAGGGTAAATTTCTGTGAACCCGTGAGCAGGAACTGCCCGTTGCGGGTGCGACGGGCGTCAACGGTTACCTTCAGATGCCGGAATAACCCGGGCGCGTACTGTACTTCATCGATAATCATCGGCGGCGGGTGGCGGCGAAGAAAATTGTGCGGTTCTTTTTCGGCCTGTTCCGCTTCGGTGGGGAGGTCAAGAGAGACAAACCCATGATTCGGGAACAGCCTTAGCAAAGTAGATGTCTTACCGGTCTGGCGGGCCCCGGTCAGCACAACCACTGGCCGGGTCCGTGCAGATCGTTGCAGCCGCGGTTCTATGTCACGTTGTATCCACATGTGTATAATATGCGATACAATCGAATATATCGCAAGAGAAGAAACTTCTTCGTTTTGCTGCTGTGTTCATGACAGATGAACACAACTCCCACCCCTTCACTTCTCCGCAGCACCAGCCAATGAAGGCAGCACCTCGACGGTGATGCTGGAGGGCAGCTTGGCCGACCGGTAAACCCTCTCGGTGGCCTTCTGAAAGTCGGAGGGCTGCGCCTCATCGATTTTCATGAACTTCTGCGGGTTGCGATCCACTAGGGGGAACCATGAACTCTGCACTTGCACCATGATGCGATGGCCGCGGCGAAAAGTTTGGAAGACATCAGGAAGCTGGAATTCCACTTTGTCCGGCTTGCCGGGCTCAAAGGGAACGGGCTGCTCGAAGCTCTTGCGGAATTTGCCGCGGAAGGGCTCTCCCCGCACAAGCTGTTCATAGCCGCCCATTCTTACCCCGGTGGGATTCGGGTCGGGATCAGGGTAATCGCCCGGGTAAACGTCAATGAGCTTGACCACAAAATCGGAGTCTGTGCCGGTGGTGGAGACGTAGAGCGATGCTTTCAGCGGTCCGGCGAAGGTCACATCCTGCGTGAGTGGCTCCGTCTCGTACACCAGCACGTCGGTGCGCCGCCCGGCGAAGCGCTGGTCGCCGGTCATGTAAGCGGCAGACATCTGGTTGCTGATCCAGGAAATGTGCGGCACGGGCTTAGCGGTGTCGCTGATGTACTCATCGAACGCTTCCCCGGAAGCGGAAGGCAGCGCAGAGCTGAGCCGGCCCCCACTCTCGAAATAGAAGGTCTTGGGGGTGGCGTTCGGCGGCGGCCAGCGGTCGAATGTGTGCCACTCGTTGCGCCCGGTCTCAAAGACGTAGGCGGCGGGAAGTTTTGCGTTCCCCTGGTCTTTCAAGAAGCGTTGGAAGAAGGCAAACTCGATGTGCTCGCGAAAGTATTCGCCGGTTTTCTGGTGGAAACGCACGTCGCCCAGGGCCTCACCGGGGTCGCGATTCCACTGGCCGTGAAACCACGGACCCTCAACGGCGATGCTCACCGCGCCGGGATTCTGTTCTCGCATCGCTCGCGCGGTGTGGAGCGCCCCGTAGGCGTCCTCGGCATCAAACCAGCCGCCCACGGTCATAACGGCGGCCTGAACGTTCTTCAAGTAAGGCAGCGGGTCGCGTGACTTCCAGTAGTCGGAATAGGTGTCGTGTGAGATCAATTCCTGCCAGTACTCGATCTTTCCTTTGAAAAATTCTTTGTCGGCATTGCCCAGGGGCCCCATGCGCAGATAGAAATCGTAGCCATCGGGGGTGCCGAAATCAAAGCTGGGACCGGGCACTTCATTTTCTCCTGTCCTGGGGCGCCCAAAACCGGATAGGAAACCAAACGCGTGGGCCAAAAAGAGCGCGCCGTTGTGCCGCCAATCGTCACCGAGGAACCATTCGGTGACGGGCGCCTGGGGGGAGGCGGCCTTCAAAGCAGGATGCCCGCTCAGAATGGTCATGGTGGCGTAAAAGCCGGGATAAGAGATTCCCCAAACGCCCACGCGGCCGTTGTTGTTGGGGATGGTCTTCAAAAGGAAATCGATGGTGTCGTAGGCGTCGCTGGCTTCGTCCACCTGGCGGGGCGACGTCTTGTTGGGAATGTAGGGCCGGACGTGCACGAATTGCCCCTCCGACTTGCCTCGGCCACGCACATCACAATAGGCAAAGATGTAGCCGTCGCGCGCAAAGAACTCCGAGGGGCCGAGCGTGGCGCGATAGTTGTCCACGCCATAAGGGCCCACCGTGTAGGGGGTGCGGATCATCCAGATCGGGTAGCGCTGGGAGGCGTCCTTGGGCGCGTAGACGGAGACAAACAGGCGCACGCCGTCGCGCATGGGCGCCAGGTATTCCGATTTGCTGTAATTCGCCCGGATGTAATTTCGGAGTTCTTCGGCCCTGCGCTCCTCGTCGGCGCGCCCCCGCTCCTGAGCAGCCAAGCGGACAGCCGGCAACATGACAACAAGTATTCCTAAGACGGTTAATACCCTGCGGACGTGTGTCATCACAAAACCTCCACTCTCTGCTGTCAATCTGAGAAGGGTAGCGCGGACCTATTCTGTGGGTCCGCGGCTTTTCCTTGCCCGTCGGGGACTCCTGCCCATTTAAGGCGAGTCATGGTTTGAGCCTGCGCGTAGCGCCTTGGAGTGCGGTAGCAGCAGCTACCGCCTTTCTTGTTCCGGCTCTCGCACCATTCCCGTATGAACAGGCGGAAGGCGGTAGCTGCTGCTACCGCCTCTCGAGTTTCTACATTTTGAAGCGAGCGGTTCGTTCCCCAGCGCTCGAATAGTGATAAAAGAGCCTATGGTTCCAGCAAAATACGTTTGTTTCTGTACAAAATGTCATACATATAGCATGCACTTATGCAAAATTTTCGCCTTTTGCAGTGGACAAATTATCGTCTTTTTGTTTGTTTTCATACACATAACGGCTTCGCTCGTCATTTATTAACATCTTTTTTTCCGGGCTCGCTCCCCGCGCGACTTTTCTCCTCCACTTCGACGATTGGACCTCCCTGTAGCGGATGATTGTCGTGCGTTTTCCGCATCGTTCTGGGCATTCGTCAATATCCTCCGGGCGACCCTGTGGGGCTGCCCGTTCCACGCCCCTCCCTACCCTCCCCCACTAAGCCAGAGCCCAGGTGTCTTGTCAAGAGGATTCTTGCCGCTTTTCCTACCGGTAGGAAAACATTTTACAAAATGGGCTCTCCCTTTCCTACCGGTAGGAAAGCCCAGGTTACAGGTTTCCGATTTTCAACTCACGGATCGCACCCTCACCCAGGCCGGCGCCGCGTGAAAAATGTAGAAACTCCAGAGGCGGTAGCTGCAGCTCCCGCCTTTCTTGTCCCGGCTCGCGCACCATTCCCGTATGAACCACCGGCGGAAGGCGGTAGCTGCTGCTACTGCGCTCCAAGGCGGCCTTCGCCGCAGTGAACGATACCTACTTCGAACCTCGACTCCCGATGACGTGTTTGGTTACGGCTTCGCGGCGCTGAGCTACCCACTCGTAGTCCTCATCCCCCCGACGCCGCGACTTCCAGCATGGCACGCACATTCTCATCCGGGGTGCCGTAATCCATGTTGATGCAGCAGAGGCCCACGTTCCGCGTGTCGCCGGCGGCGGCCAGCAATTGTTCCGCATCCCGGCGGATTTCGGCGGCGGTGCACTGTAACATGCGCACGGGGTTGAGGCGCAAGTTTAGGAAGGCGTCGGGGAGCTCCTTCCGGCAGCGCGCCACGTCCGACCCCCAGCCGACGTCGAAGAAAACCACCGGCAGCCGGGCGTAGCACTGCGCATACAACTGAAGGTTGTCCCCGCAATGATGGATGCCGTAGGGCGCCAGTTTTTCCGCCAGCCTCTTTTCGTAGGGAAAAAGGAATTCCTCGTAGACCTGGGGCGAGACCATTTGCACGGAGCAGTTCGAGTGCAGGAAGATGCTGGGATCAACATTCACGGTGGAACGGTTGGTGGAAAGCGAGAGGGTTCCGGTGCGGGCGCGTACATAGATTCCCACGGCAATCTGCGCCTCGGTAACCACGGAGAGCACGTGGTGGGCAAGCTGCGGCGCTTCATAGAAATCCATGAAGAATTGCTGGCCGCGGATTTGCAGCGCCGTGTTCAGAACCCCATCCAGGTCAAAGTCCCCGCACACACAGCCGAATTCATTCTGCAAGCTGTCCATATCCGCGATGAGTTGGCTCATCGGCCAGGTGGTCGCGATGTCAGGCACGGTAATCGCCAGGGCTTCTTCCGCGCCAAGGTCACGAGGGACAGGCGTGGGCGCGGCGCTCGACTCAAAGCGGATTTTGCATCCGAACAGCGCCGGCATGACAAAGCCGCCCGCCACATGCTCCGACCCCACAATCGGACGCGGCCCCGGATTGGGCTCACCTAGCCGGAAGCGTTCGTACAGCGCCCGGCGCATCGTTAAATCATTCTGAATGCGGAGAGCGCGGTCGAAGTAAAACGATTCGTTAAAAGAAATTCCGTAGTTCCGGTACCACCAGTGGGGATTGAAGATGACTTCCGCAGGAATTGGCCTGGCCATGCGCTGAAGCATAATGCCGGTCGAACGCCGCCGCAAGGGGCGATCAGCGAAACTTGCCTGCGTAAGTGCAGTAACGAGTGATGGGAAACAGGAAAATTCTGAAGGCGCAAAGGCGGGCAGCGCCGCGGCGCGCGCCGCGCCCATGACGGAAGAGCCGCGCCGCGACAGGTGTGGCCGAACGCCAATTTGTCCAGGATTTAGGAGCCGGGTGCTTGATCCCAAATCCTGAATCCCGGATCCTCGGCCCCAAGCACCAGGTATCAGAGCTAACCGATCACGAGCAAACTGTAGAGGTTCAAGTGTGGGACGCTAAAGCGCAGTGCGCGCCCATTGCGTTCCGCGGCGAGCGTCGTCCCACCTTCCAAGCTAGGCGAAAGCAGGGTGACGGTTATCCCGGATTTCTCCTCCGGAAGTTGCAGCGTAACTTCGATGTCGCGGACCGGATTCCCTTCGTCGTAGTTTACCAGGTGCAGGATGCGATTCCCCGTGGGCTGGGCGTACAGGCACATGGTCACGGTTTCCGGCGCCTTGATTTCCACCTGGAGGGGACCGTCCACAGCCCAGCGTACGGCTTCTAACAATTCGGCGCGGTTATCCGGCAGCATGCCGATGCGAAACTCGCCGGGAATAACGATCTGAGGGATGTACACGGCGCGCCCCTTGCCCGGCGTCGCGTGCAGGACAGTGTCCGCCAGCGGCTCGGCGAAGAGATCGGCCAGTCCCGCCTGCTGGCGGTGAATGCTGTGCTCCGTGAAGTGCGCTGTCTGGCCTGTAATAACCACGGCTCCGCCTGCATGAACGTAACTTCCGACCGCTTTCAGGAGATCATCGGAAATCAGCGCCAAATCCGGCAGAGCCAGAACCCGGAAGCGGCTCAGGTCACTGGGATGGCGGTCGGGCACGATCGTGAAGGGGACTTTGCCCTGATAAAGCGCCTGGGTGAATGCGGCCCAACGTTCGCGGGTAATCTGCGGGCCGTAGGCGGTGTTGGCGTAGGTGTTGAGCACGCCGACGTCGGCAATGCCTTCGGTATCGCGGAAGTGTTGCTGCTCGCGATGGAAGAAGCGGATCGAGGCCAACACCGCGGGATGGAAATCCTTCGCCGCGGGGTTGGACATCACGGTGGCAGGATCAATCTGGTCGCCCGTGACCCAGGAAGGACAGCCCAGGCACTGGAGGTTGTTCGCCATGCACTCGGCCATGGCTACCGGCTCCGCCGTGTAGTTGAACACCATGTTGTGGTAGTAGCGCCCCAAGAGATACGTGCGGAAGTGGGAATGCAGCACGCCGTCCTGCCAGCGGCTGGGCTTGCCCTCGTCCCAGAAGGCTCCGCCCCAGGGAAGCATGCGCGTGTGGTCAACGGTCCCGATTCCCAAGGACGAGATCAATTCGCCGTCATACCCGCCCGCGTTGAATTCCATCACGATTTCGGGATTCAGCGAGCGCCCATAATCGGCGAGTTCGCGAAAGGTCTCGGCCATCGTTTCGCAGCGGAAATCGATGAAGTCCTGATAGAGCGGATCACCATTGTATCGGTCCGGGATAGGAGGCTGTGGGGGCGGCTGCATGTGATCCACTTCCGTAGACCCAAACCGCCGCATAAGCTCCTCGGGCGAATACCTCTTCTTCAGGAATTCGCGGAACTCGTTTACAGAGTAAGGTTCGTAGCTGGGCCCCATAACGTAATTATCAAAGTGGACCAGATCCACCTTGGCCTCCGCCACCGCGAAGTGAACGACCTCGCGCAACAGAGAGCGAAAGCCGGGATGGCTGCGGTTCGCCCAGTAGCGATAGTAGAGCGGCCCCCAGGTGACGGGCTTACCGCTCCGGTCCAGCGCGAGCCAATCCTTCGCCTCAGGATGTTCCGCCAGCATGGTCTCGTAAAGGATCGTACCGCTCGACGCGTAGCAGCCAACGCGCAGCCCCAGCCGGTGGCAGATTTCAGTGAACGTCCTGGCGTCCTCCATGGAGGTGCGCTCCGCTTTGAGCCCGCCGCCCTTATAAAGCGGGATCATCACGAAGTTGAAACCCATTTCCTTCAGGCGGCGCGCGAGTTCTTCGGAGTGCTCCTGATTCCAAATGGCTATCTTCTCGTCGTAACTCATGTACGCTTGCGAGAAGTCGTAGCTGCCCGCGCGAAGGCGCGTCAGCAGGGATTCCCAGTCCACGCCGGCCATCACCACCCCTTCCTCACGCCACCACGCGGGCCGATTCTGGCGCCAAGGGTGAGCGAGCGCGGCAGCGGAGTGCGGATTGTGGACGCCGGCCTGCGCTCCCGGTGCATCCGACGCCAAAGCCGGGAGAGTGGTGAGAAGCCCTCCCGTGACACCCAGAAATTCCCGGCGGCTGACGCCCTGTGGAATTGGTTTCTCGTCCATGTCCTTGCCTCCTTGGGGTGGGGATCTCCTTGGCTTGCCTTCTTGATTGATTAGCCCTAGCCCCCGAATCCCGAGTCCCGCCCCTAGTGTGCTGTAACATCCAATTCTTGACAATGGTCACGCGGCACTGCCTGGTTGTAAGGGTACGGCTTGCCGTACCCTTTTGGTTCGGTCGCGCGATAAAAAATGTACATATTGGCCACGACCGTTGCGAGGCCGCGCCCTCGTGTGCGGCCTTTCTGTAACCTGGGCAGCCGCTTCAGGATAACTAACGGGGTCGTCTAGAAAACTGCTAGAATCAGCGGCGTTGCACCAGCGAAACCAAAAGGCTGCCTCGCCAGATCCCACAAGGCAGGGCGTCGTCGAACACTCATTCACATGACACTTGCACCTCTGGATTGGCTCATTGTCGTTACTTACCTGATGTCCCTGGTCGGCATGGGAATCGTCGCGAGCCGCCGGGTCAAGGACACCAAAAACTATTTCCTCGGCAAACGTCACTTCGGCAAGCTGATTATGATCGCCCAGACTTTCGGCGTGGGAACCCATGCCGAGATGCCGGTCAGTCTTTCCGGAGCTGTTTACAGCTTCGGCATGTCGGCCATCTGGTATCAGTGGAAGAACCTTTTTGCCACGCCCTTTTACTGGGTTATGGCGCCGGTGTTCCGTCGCGTCCGGCGCACCACCACTGCGGAGATGGTTGAGGACCGCTATGGCGCGGGCATGTCGGGCCTCTACGCGCTGTTTGCCTTCGCGTTTTTCATTATCAACATGGCCAGCATCCTCAAAGGAGCCGCGAAGGTTTTGCACCAGATGTTGGGAGCGAATCTGGGCGTCAATTCGATTGTGTTGGGGTTGGCGTTCATCTTTGTTCTTTACAGCTTTGTCGGGGGACTGGTGGCCTCGGCATGGAGCAATTTTGTGCAAGGCTTTCTGCTCATCCTGCTGTCCTTCATGCTGATTCCGTTGGGCTGGGGGACGGTGGGTGGTATGAGCGGGATGAAACAAACCCTGCCGCTGCACTATTTCTCTCTGGCGACGCCCCGGGAAGTTGGCCCGTGGTTCATCGTCATGCTAACCCTTAACGGAATCATCGGCATCATGGCTCAGCCCCACATTTTGGCGGCGGTGGGCACGGGCAAGGATGAATACACCTGCCGCGTGGGATTTTTTCACGGGACGTGGGCCAAGCGCCTATGCACGATCGGCTGGGCGTTGGTGGGCCTGATGGTCGCAGCAATGATCGCGCGCGGTCTCTTTGGCGCGCACATGCTCAAAGACCCCGAGGACGCCTTCGGATTCGCCTGCCAGCACCTGCTTTCGCCGGGCTTTCGCGGCCTGCTGATCGCCAGCGTGATGGGAGCGTGCTTGGCCGCTTGTTCCGCCCTCATGGTGGATAGCGGCGCGCTTTTCACGCAAGGATTTTACCGGCCACGCTTGGCGCAAAATCAGTCCGACCAGCACTACCTCTGGGTAGGGCGTATCAGCGGACTCGCGGCGGTCATCATCGCCGTCGTCTATGCGCTGTTCCTGATTCAACGAGTGCTCTACTCGTTTCTCCTGACGGAAACGCTGGCGGCTTATGTGGGCATCAGTATTCTGGCTGAACTCATTTGGAAAAGAGCGAATCGCTGGGGCGCGGCCAGCAGTATCTTTGTATCCATCTGCACCAACTTTTCTTTGTACCATTGGAAACACCAACGGTTGGATTACTGGGACCCCGGTATTTTCTTCCTCTCACTCGCCGCTGGAACCGTGGCCCTGGTGATGGTGAGCTTCCTGACTCCTGCGGAGGATGAGGCCCGCGTCGCTCCCTTTTTCACCAGACTTCAAACTCCATCGGATCGCATTCCCGCGGGGGCAGCCGACCAGAAGAACCTGCCCGAGGATCACGAAGAAAGCAAGGATTGGAAAGACGCTTTGGCGCCCGAAACCAGTCGATGGGCAGCGGAGCACGGCCGTCAATTACTCCTCGTCAACCTTCTCCATCCGTTGCGCGGGGCATGTGGCGTGGGCTTCTTCAAGGCTTATCGCGATGACTTGAAGGGGCTGCTGATTGGATCACTCCTGAGTTCCGGACTGGTCCTCGGCTTGTGGGCGTTGTTGCAACTCTGAGGAGAAACTGGTTAGTCCAACCTCGATCCGTCAAGGCGCACATCTTGCGCAATTACCGGCTCGAGGGATGGAAAGAGAAGATCGCCGGCCTTGCCTTATGGTCGGTCCTCAGTTTGGGTTTGACAAAACCTTCCCTGCATCCTGATAATTGCTGATTCCTGACTTATGCCGCTTAGACGCTTAGAAACACATGCGGTAAGCTGTGCGCTGCTGGTGCTGTGCGCGGGGCAGGCCGCCCCGCCGCGGGCCTATGCCCAAACGCCCGCGGACCCCCGCCAAGTGGCCGCGCAGGCGCTGGAACACGCTATCATCATTGACACGCACGCCGACACGCCTCAAGTCCTGCTCGAGCAAGGCTACGACCTCGCCAGCCCCACCAGCCCGTATATGATCAGTATCCCCAAGATGCGCTCCGGGCATCTGGGCGCCGAGTTTTTTTCCATTTGGGTGGATGTGACTTGGCCCAAGCAGGACCTGATCCATCGCGCCCTGGACCTGATTGACGTAACCGATCAGCAGGTCGCGAGGCACTCGGATGTGTTGGGCTTGGCCACCACCGCAGACGACATCGAGCGCCTGCACCGCGAAGGGAAAATCGCCGTCCTTATGGGAGTCGAGGGGGGCCACCAGATTGAAGGCGATCTGCACGTGCTGGACACCTTCTATCACCTGGGCGTCCGTTACATGACGCTGACCCATACCAAAAATGACGAGTTGGGTGATTCCTCCGGCGACAAGCCGGGTTGGAAGGGGCTTTCGCCCCTGGGCCGCCAGGCCATCGAGCGCATGAATCAACTCGGCATGATGGTGGATATCTCGCATGTTTCTGACAACACCTTTTACGACGCCTTGGCCGTTAGCAAGGCGCCGCTCATTGCTTCCCACTCTTCCTGCCGCGCTCTGTGCAGCGCCCCGCGCAATATGACCGACGATATGATTCGCGCCCTGGCCAAAAACGGCGGGGTTATGGACATCAATTTCTATTCCGGATTCCTCAGCCAGCCCTACCTTGATGGCTACGGGAAGATTGAAAAGCAGGTCGAAGACGAACTTGCCGCGGCGCGGGCGCGCTACGCGAAACAAGGCAAGCGCCTTTCCTACGTCGAAGAGGTCCGCATCGAACAGCGATTGACCAAGGACTTGCCTGTGCCATCTTACACGGCTATCGCCGACCACATTGAACATGCCGTCAAGGTGGGTGGAATCGATCACGTCGGCCTGGGCTCTGACTTCGACGGCATTGACTCGGCGCCGCGCGGCATGGAAGACGTCTCCAAAATTCCCGATCTGGTTCGTGAACTCGCCCGCCGCGGCTATGGCGAGGAAGATCTGGAGAAAATTCTGGGCGGTAATGTCCTGCGCGTCATGCGCCAGGTGGAGCAGGTAGCGCGCCAGATGCAGGCTGCCCACTGAAAGATGAAATTCGCGCTGGACTGGATTCTTCTCTTTTGGCTTCATCGTGGCCTATTTTGCCACGCGGCCGCGCGACGCCCAGAAGTGGCGTGATCATGTCCAAGCCGCGCCGGTGAAGCATTGCGTAAGAACTCAGGAGGACATATGAGGAAGCAGACTGTTCAAATCTTGATAGCGGCAGCGCTCGCTTTGGCGCTGCTGGCGGGCTCCGCCGCCTGGGCAGCTCCCCAAGCAAATTCGGCAACGAATAAAACCATCACCCCGGCACAACAAACCACCACCGTGCCTAGGAGCAGCGCCTCGCTGCTCAACCCGGCGTCGCTCAAGCTGCAAGCTCCGCCTGTCTTCGATGCCAGGTTCACCACCACCAAAGGGGATTTCGTTGTCGAGGTGACGCGGGCGTGGTCGCCGCGCGGGGCCGATCGCTTCTACAATCTGGTTAAATATCACTACTTTGATGGCGCGGCGTTCTTCCGCGTGATACAGGGGTTTGTGGTGCAATTCGGCATTAGCCCGAGGCCGGATGTCTCCCGGGTCTGGGAAAACGCCAGCATCGCCGATGACCCCGTCACGCAGAGCAACACGCGCGGGATGCTCACTTTCGCGACTGCCGGTGCCAACACACGCACCACCCAGGTGTTCATCAACCTGAACGATAACTCGAATCCGCTTAATGGCATGGGTTTCTCTCCCTTTGGCAAGGTCACCAGCGGCATGGAGGTAGTCGACAAGCTTTATAGTGAGTACGGGGACGGCCCGCCCGACGGTCACGGCCCTGACCAGAGCCGGATTCAAGGAGAGGGAAAAGCGTACCTCGAAAAGTCTTTTCCCTTGCTCGACTCGATTAAGACCGCGGTAATCGTGCCGCCCGCGCCGGTTGTGCAGAGCAAGCCAGCAGTACCTGCGAAATGAAGATTTTCTCTACGGAGCGACATAACTTGTAGCGGCGCTCTATGAGCGCCGACCGGCGGTCATAGACCGCCGCTACAGGAGAGGAACAGGAGAAATCATGCGCGATTTAAAACCGGGCCATTATGCCGTGTTTGACACCACTCTCGGAGAAATTACCTGCGAGCTTTTCCCTGACAAGGCGCCGGTGACGGTGCAAAACTTCGCGGGGCTCGCGGACGGAACGAAGGAATTTGTCGATCCCAAGACTCGGGAGCCCACCAAGCGGCCTTTCTACAACGGCCTGGTTTTCCACCGGGTGATACCGAAATTCATGATTCAGGGAGGCTGCCCGCTCGGTTCCGGCACCGGGGGGCCCGGTTACAAATTCCCGGACGAGTTTTCCGCTGACCTCTCGTTCGACCGCCCCGGCCGCCTCGCCATGGCCAACGCCGGGCCGGGCACGAATGGCTCGCAGTTTTTCATCACCGTGGCGCCTACGGATTGGCTCGATAACCATCACACCATTTTCGGCCAAGTCGTAAAGGGCCAGGACGTGGTTGATAAGATCGTCAATACACCCCGCGGCCCAAACGACCGGCCCAAGACTCCGGTGGTGATGAATACTGTAAAGATCGTGGAAGTGAAGTAGTAAAGAACCTCAGGCAGGATTCCTCACCACCGTTTTGGAAGGTCGGGGCTTCCAAGCGACGCCGGTCCCCACTCTCCGCCTGATTGCCGGGGGGGGCCGCCAGCGGTGTTATACTGAACGGTCGGGGTTGAATTCCACGAGGGCGATTGGCGGAGGGCGGTTATAGCCGCGCGCGCCGGGGGTTTCTTCCCCCTGGAAGGAAAAACTCAACATCTCATCGAAGGAGCAGAACCGTATGGCAGCACGGACTTCAGAAGCGGAATGGAAGGGCAATCTTATCCAGGGCAAAGGGACGATGAAACTGGGGAGCGGCGCCTACGAAGGGCCGTATTCTTTTGCCTCGAGGTTTGAGAGCGGCACGGGCACTAACCCCGAGGAATTGATTGCCGCGGCGCACGCCGGGTGTTTTTCCATGGCCCTCTCAGCCGGATTGGGCAAGGGCGGCTTTACGCCCACGCGCATTCACACCACGGCCACGGTGCACCTGGAGAAAGTCGGTGAAGGTTTCGCCATCACCCGAATTGAGCTCACCACGGAAGCCCAGATTCCCGGCATCGACGCTGAGACCTTTGCGAAGTACGCCGACGGCGCCAAGACAGGCTGCCCAGTGTCCAAGGTGCTGGCGGCCGCACAGATCAGCTTGACGGCCAAGCTGGTCTAACCCGGCTCCGGATGAGCATGCCGCACCGAGGGAAGCGGCCCCGAGGGGGATCGGGACGCCGTCATTGCACCGCCCTTCCGCGATGAACTCGAAGGGCGCAGAGAACATCTTGCATTCACACCACGACCATCACCATCATGGGCAGACAGCGACTTGGGTGGTAATCATCGCGTTGGTGGCGACGCTTGCTCTGGTGGCCACGGAGTTCGTCGCCGGCTCGCTGTCGCACAGCTTGGCGCTGGTGAGTGATGGATGGCACAAGCTCACCGACGTCCCATCGCTCATCCTTTCCTGGATTGCCCTCTATTTCGAGCGTCGGCCCCCCGACGAGCGGAAGACCTTCGGGTATCAGCGGGCGGGCGTGTTGGTGGCTTTCGTAAACGCTCTGCTGTTGGTGGCGGTGGCGCTTTACATTTGCTACGAAGCCTACCAGCGGATCGTGCGTCCGGAGCCCGTCGCCTCCGGCGCCATGCTGATCGTCGGCGTCATCGCGCTGCTGGTAAACGGTGGAATCACCTGGGCCTTGTTGGGCGAACAGAGCGACCTTAATCTCCGCGCGGTGTTCATCCACAACCTGGGCGATGCGCTTTCCAATGTTGCGATCATCGCCGGCGCCTGGGTGATTCGGGCAACCGGGCATACGATTATTGACCCGGTATTGGGATTCCTGATTGCGGGATTGATCCTGTGGTCGGCTGTGGGAATCATCTCCGACTCCGTTAACATCCTGATGGAAAGCCTGCCCAAAGGCATGAGCCTGGAGAGCGTGGCGGCCGCCATGCTCGGCGTGGAAGGGGTCAAAGAAGTTCATGACGTGCACATCTGGAGCCTGGGATCCAATTCCCAGGCCCTCTCCTGCCACGTCCACATTCTGGACATGCCCACCTCGGAAAGCGAGCAGATCGCCCACCAGGTCAGCGAAGTGCTGGCCCATGAATTCGGAATAAATCACACGACGATACAATTCGAGCACACGCACCCGCCGGGGGAATTCCACATCTATATGCCGGAGCCGGCGCCGTCAAACAAGGGAAAGTAGGCAGATGGGCAGATGGGCAGTGGGCAGATGGAAAAGTCAAAAGGCAAAGCGCAAAAGTCAAAACCAGCCGGTTTTGCCCTTTGCCTTTTGCGTTTTGAGTTTTGACTTCACGCTGTCGCCCTGCCAACTGCCAACTGCCTACCTATCTGCCTACCTGCCCATCTGCCTACTGCCTCCACGCCCGCTTGACACTCACATGGGGCCAAGCATAGGATTCACCTATGCAAACGCCCATGGTCCGACACCCGGCCGTGGCGGGGCGCTTCTATCCCGCCAAGCCCCAAGCTCTCCTGCGGGAGCTCGACCAGTACCTCGCTGCGGATGGGCCTGCGCCGGAGAAGATGGAAGCGGCCTTGGGCTGCATCGTTCCCCACGCTGGTTACATGTATTCCGGCGCTGTGGCGGGGGCAGTGTTCCAGCGGCTACCCGCGCGCGCGACTTACATTATTCTCTGCCCTAATCACACCGGACGCGGCGTGCCCTTGGCGATCATGTCAAAAGGCGAGTGGCTGACGCCGCTGGGCGCCGTGCCCATTGACACTGAATTGGCCACGAGCCTTCAACATTCATGCCATCTGCTAATGGAGGATGTCAAGGCTCACGAGGATGAGCACGCTATTGAAGTCCAGCTTCCCTTCTTGCAGCGCAGCGTGGGCGCGTTCACCTTCGTTCCTATCGCCATCGGCGTAAGCCGCTATGCGGCGCTGGAAGCGTTGGGGCATGGGATGGCTCAGGCGCTGAAGACTTCAGCGGGCCCCGTGTTAATCGTCGCTTCCAGTGACATGAACCACTACGAGCCCGATGACGTCACGCGGGTCAAAGACCGCAAAGCCATCGACCAGATTCTAGCCCTGGAGCCTGCGGGCTTATATGAGGTGGTTCGCAAAGAAGACATTTCCATGTGCGGCTATGGCCCCGCCGTTGCCATGCTCACAGCGGCTAAAGACCTGGGTGCAACCCGTGCGGAACTGGTTCGCTACGCCACCTCGGCTGACACCAGTGGCGACCGCAGCGCGGTGGTGGGTTACGCGGGCATGGTGATTTCCTGACCTGGAATGTCCTGCCCAGGGCATGCCAGCAAAGGTAAACTCCACGCTCTGTTTGATCCTCCAGATTCGCAAAAGGTCCTGGGGGTCCGGCTTTTCACTTTTGCCATTGGCGTTTTGCCTTTTGATTTTCTTTCGTGCCCTTGCCGCAAGTGCTACCCTGCTCACATAAATAAATCTGAACGGCCGGACCAGGCCAATCGTCATATCTCTGAGGGCAGTATGGCAGCGATGGGGCAGGTGATTTTGAGTCAAGCGCTCCTAACCGCGGACGCAAATGATCGAGAGTTTGAGGCCGCTGTTCGCGAGCACGCCCGGCACGTCTACCGCGTTGCCCAAGCGGTGCTGAGGAACCATCACGATGCCGAGGACGCCGTGCAGGAAACCTTCCTGCGCTTCCTGCGCCAGCAGCGAAACCGGTCCGGGATTCGCAACCCGCGTGCTTGGCTGGCCCGCACGGCCTGGCGCGTGGCCTTGGATCGGCGCCGGCAGACGGTGGCAGTTTCGCTGGAGGATGCGGCCGACGTGGTTGAAACGCTCCGCGCGGCGGGGGCGAGCGCCGAAGAGGTGGCTTCCCACGCCCAGATGTTGGCGCTCGTCGAACGGCTGATCGCAACCCTCCCCAAGGAATTGCGCGATCCCTTGATGCTTTCCACGGTCGAAGAACTGACTTCCGCAGAAATTGGTGAAGTCCTGGGAATCCCCGAGGGTTCGGTGCGGGAACGCGTTTCACGAGCTCGCACCGTGTTGGGCGAGAAACTGGCAGGCTTGGTGGAGAAAAATCGTGGACGATAAGGAAAAACGCTTCGTCGATGAATTGCTCGATGCCTCCTTACGGCAATACGCGAGCGCCGAGCCGGGCCCGGGGCTGGAGGGCCGAGTCCTGGCCGGCGTGCGTGCCCAGCAGGAAGTTGCACGCCGACGCACGACGTGGGCTTGGGCCGTAGGAACGGCAGCCGCGGCGGCGATGGTAACGCTGCTGGTGATTTACCGGCCCCGCCAGCAACCCACCCCATCGCCGGTGACAGCGAAAGCTCCGGCAAACCTTTCCGCGCCCGCAGTCGCAACGGTCGCTCCGCCGGTGCAGCCGTCCATGCCGCGCCGCCCGCGGCGCCCTGCCCCGGCGAGCAGGATCGACACGCGCCCACAGCAGTTTCCCACGCCCCGTCCACTGAGCGAGCAGGAAAAGCTATTGCTGGTATACGCCCAGTCGCTCAAAGGCTCAGCAGCCTCTGCGCCTAATACCGATCAAGACTCCGAGCACGATTTAGAAATTCCCCCGCTTAGTATTGCGGCGATCAAGATCGATCCACTCCCGCCATTAGGGAGCGGAGACGAGAAGTAAGAGAGGAGGAACCTATGCAAAAGAAAATCGTAACCACCGTGGCTCTGGCTCTGTTCCTGACCGGCGCGGCGTGCCTCCCGTGGGCCAAGGCACAGGAAACCGCCAAGGAGGGTGAGCGCCAAGTCAAACCCGCCGACTCGTACAAGGTGGAGTTCACTGTCAATGAGCTGGATAGCGGTAAGAAGATCAACTCCCGCAGCTACTCGATGCAAATGCTAACCCAACCGCTCCCTAACAGGGTACCGCCGTGGTCCGATACGAAGCGCCTCCGAGTGGGCAGCCAAATCGCCATCCCCACAGGAGGCAGTATGCTTACATATAGGGATGTTGGTATGGACATTGACTGCCGCCTCTGGCCGATGGGGAACGGCAAAGTTGCGATCGGTACGACCTGGGAATACTCCAGTTTGGGGGGCGAGCAGGGACATGACCCACAAAGCCCTGTGATCCGACATGTGCGTTCCGAGGTGGAGGCCGTTGTACCCTTGGACAAGCCGACGGTGATATCGGAAGTGGACGACGTGGCTTCCACCCACCGCTATGTGTTCGAAGTGAAGGTCACGAAAATAACCGAGTAGGAAACGCCGCCGGGTGCGGGCCACACCTGGCGGAGGGTCGGAATGTCCCCTCAACGCTGCTGTCACCTTTGTCCGGATTGCGCAGAGCAAAGCTCTGCGTTTTCCGGCCGCCGAGCTACGCTCGGCGCAATCCGGCAAATCTGTCGCCCACCCGCACATTGCCCTAAACCGCGCACCCGTGTAAGCTACTTTCGATTGGCTCAGATTTCCCACGGATACTGACAATGAACCGACCGGAGGTGCAAGCATGAATCGCCGCGACTTTGTAGCCACCGCATTCAGCAGTATGGCCATGGGAAGCGCCGCGTTGCGCGCCGCCGCCAGCGCCGGCGAGGACGCGGTTCCCGTCAAGATCCCGCGCGCCACCTCGGGCGATCCCATTGAGCCTAATTGGGCGGAGCGCCTCACCCTGAGCGTCGGCCCGGAAAAGGCTGACCTAGTCGGTTCCAACGAGAAGGTAATTCAAGCGGCGGTTGACTCCGTGGCGCGCTGGGGGGGCGGAACTGTAAAAATTCTTCCCGGCGCCTACCGTTTTCGCAATGCCGTTTACCTCCAGAGCAACGTCCGCATTCTGGGCAGCGGGCTCGATTCCGTGATCACCAAGGAGCCTTCCGCCCTGTCCAAGCTCGCGGAGGATTCCGACTGGTTCGACCAGGAAATCACCCTGGTGGACGCTCGCGATTTCCAGATTGGTGACGGGATTTGCATCCGCGCGAAGGATGCCGACAAGGGCGAACTCAAGGTCATCAAGCGCACGCTGGTGGCCCGCAACGGCAATCGCTTCAAGCTTGACCGCGCCCTGCGGGAGAACGCCTTTCTGCCCGGGGAACCCACGGTAGAGACCCTTTTTCCCCTCTTCAGCGGCGAGTTCATTGCCAACATAGCCGTGGAAGACGTTGTGCTGGACGGCAACAAAGCGAATAACACCAAGCTGGACGGAAATTTTGCCGGCTGCGTCTGGTTGCAGGATTGCAATCGCGTCACGATGCGCGGACTCACCGCGCGCAACTATCACGGCGACGGGCTGAGCTGGCAGATTAGCCATGACGTGCTGGTGGAAAACTGCCACAGCCACGGACACACCGGCGACGGGCTCCACCCGGGCTCCGGCTCCCAACGTTCGATCATCCGGGGGAATCGTTTGATCGATAACGATCAAGGTCTCTTCTGGTGCTGGGGCGTACGCTGGGGACTCGCGGAAAAGAACTTCATCGAAGGGAGCAAACTCTTTGGCATCTCCATCGGGCATCGCGATACGGACAACGTGATTCGCGACAACGAAGTCCGCGCGAGCGGCGAAGTCGGCATCCTATTCCGAAAAGAGCCCGAGCCGGCGTTCCAGGGAAATCGCAACCTGATCGAGAAAAACCGGATTCTGGGGTTGACTAAAGAGAGTGGTATCGGTATCGATATTCAAGGGCAGACGAAATCGGTCACTATCGCGGGAAACGAGATTCGCGAAACACAGGCCCCGCGCCAGCGCGTGGGGATTCGCATCGGGCCTGAGGCCGAGCAGATTACGCTGGACGATAACCGCATTGAGGGCTTCGCGGAAGCCGTGCTCGACATGCGTAAGAAACCAACTAATGCTTGAACTAGCAGGTGTAGCGCGGACCTGCTCCGAAAATTTCGTTCACGCGGCGACGCCGGTTTGGAGGGTAACCTTATGGCCGAGTGCTTCGAGACGCTTGACGTAGTAGCGGGTGAGGCGTTCGGTTTGC
>Ga0181533_1000047_pt1 | contig 137932 bp, 115 predicted proteins | sample PEATcosm2014_Bin_45_FD_119772 | JGI IMG/M metagenome (GOLD analysis project Ga0181533, IMG submission 119772) | Peatland microbial communities from MTU Mesocosm Facility, Houghton, MI, USA - PEATcosm2014_Bin11_60_metaG | ecosystem: Environmental > Terrestrial > Soil > Wetlands > Peat | place... | reverse complement strand
GCCGCCTTGATCAGAAGGTAGATACCCAGACCCCCGAACATAAACGTAGGGGCCCAACCTGCCCAGAAGGCGGGCACAGCCCCTCTCACAGCGAGCATTTCGAAGGCGATCATGGAAACATAGTAAGCCAGCAAGATGAAAATACTGAAGACGAACCCATACGACCTTCCGGAACGGCGGGGTTGAATTCCCAGAGGGACTCCGATGAGACCAAAGACGATACAAGCAAAAGGAATGGCACGTCGTTTGTGGAGTTCCACCTGCTGAGGTGTCGAGTCTTCGCCTTGGGCTTTCAACTTTTTTATCTTTTCTTTAATCTCATTGATAGACATCTCATGTTCTTGAAGATTCTTTTCAATGTTAGCGATGCTCTTCCCCATTTCAATTTTCTGATCGTAGGTTGCGAAATCAATTTTTTGATAGGCGTTTGTCTTGGGCTCGAACCGATGAATATTGCCGTTCAAAAGCTTTAGTACCACTCCCTGAGATTGGGGATCGCTGATGAGAAAACCTTCTTGAGCAAAAATGGTGTTGATATTCTCTTTGTTTCTCTCGTCATAAATTAAAATGCCTTCCATTTTTTTCCCCTGGACGGGAATCTTGTCCACGTAAACGACGAGGCCTTTGAAACTATTGAAAACGCGTTCCTTGACTTCAACGTCCGGCTTGGATTGGGCAATGAGCTTGAGCGTGGATATAAAACCATGGTTGCCCCAGTCCAACCCGTAAAAGACCAAAAAACTCGCGATAAGAAAAGCGCTGATGAAAAAAAAGGAGATGGGGACGAAAAGCTGATAAAGACTTATTCCCGAAGCTTTGAAAGCGGTGATTTCACTATCCCCTGATAGCCGACCGAACGTGAGGAGGATTCCGAGGAGGACGGCCGTGGGGATAGTGAAGGCGAGAAAAGAAGGGGAGATGTAAATAAGGAGCATCAAGATGTTCGTAAGGCTTCCGCCCCTATTGATAATCAATTCGATCAGCTTGAAGATCTTATCCATCAGGAGGATGATCGTGAAGGTCATCAGGCCGATGAAAAAGATGGGGAGAATCTCCTTCCAAATATAAAAGTAGAGGGTTTTTTTCATAGGAATCTTGCCATGGGATAAACCCGCTTGCCGGTAGGGACAGCCACACCTATGCCGCTGAAGTATTCTACGGGACGGATGGAAGGTTGTCAAGGAAGGTCTTGAAAAGCTTGACCTATTCGGCGGCATAAATTTCTCCTGTTAAAGAGAATAGATTCCTCTCAAGGTCAACCCTGAGCGATTTATCCTTGGTTAGATAAGGAGTCGAAAGGGTTGACAATTTAATATGAATGGATTAGAAATGATTAGATCGCGGGGTGGAGCAGTCCGGTAGCTCGTCGGGCTCATAACCCGAAGGTCGCTAGTTCAAATCTAGCCCCCGCTACCAAAAACCTTAAAGGACTTACGAATTTTTCGTAGGTCCTTTTTTTCCTGATAGGAAAGAAACCACCACTGCCAAGTAATCTCGAATAAAGTGAGGCCCGATGTTTGATTCCAGAAAAGTGAGAAGACAATTTGAAGAAGAGTGTACGGCCTGCGGCCTGTGTGTGGAGTGCTGTCCGATTGTTTCTCATACAGAACTTAAGGGCGCTGATTCCAAGAAGATAATGGAAGAGATACTGGATTTATTTCAGCATAAGAAGATTGGAAGCCTGGCACGGACTCGGATTTATTCTTGCCTATATTGCAATACCTGCACAACGCATTGTCCAAAAGCCCTTTACCCCCCTCATGGTTTTTTCGTAGGCAAGGCGATTCTACAGGAACTTGGTGATCCTGTGCCAAAAGGTATTTCCTCGATTCTAAAATTCGTTGGAGGGCTCATCGAAAATGCCGTCACCTCTTTCCGGCAGGATCCTGAGAAGTCGGACTGTTTGATCACGGATGTCATAAAGAGAAGGGCGGAAACGTGTCAAACGGTCCTTTTCTCGAGCTGCTTTGCGCTGATCGAAGGGAAGGTGTTGAATACAACCGTAAAGATACTTCAGCGAATCGATCCCGCCCTCAAGGTATTGGGAGGCTTCAATTATTGTTGCGGGGAACTCCACCTCATCGCCGGCAGGCCGGAGCAAGCGAAAATTCAGTTTGACAAGATGATCGAGGGGCTGAACACCCTTTCGCCGGAGCATGTGGTGATCTTCTGTCCGACCTGTAACATGAATTTTGAAGGACATCATCCGGATGCCAAATGGAAGCGGACTTTTATCACAGATTTTATTGCTGGGCATCTTGACAAGATAGGGCCTTTAAACAGGGTTGAGGCGACCGTCACGGTTCACGATCCGTGCCACTTCGTTCGAGGGGTAAAACCCGGCTCGGAATCGCCCAGGGAGATATTAAGCGCTATCCCTGGAGTAAAGATCGTAGAAATGGAAAATACGGGGAAAAACGCTTTGTCCTGCGGTGCGTACGCCTTGAACGGTGCCGTAAAGGCAGGGCTGGAGTTTCGGGACCGCAGATTAAACCAGGCCAAAGCCACGGGCGCCGATATTTTGAGCCTTTATTGTCCTGGCTGTCATATGGTTCTAGGGCCTGAGGGACCAAATAAATCTCTCAGGATTGAGTCCATCCTCAGCCTGCTGGGGGAGTCTTTAGGGATAAGGTAAAAAAGCCCTGGAGTTTCACTCGCTGAGAAAGGGGAGTCGCTCCTCTTTTCGGTAGACGAGGGCCTGGCAAGAGGCGATCGGGTTGTTTCGGTCGTCAGACAACTTGATATCATAGACAGCCGTCCTATGGGTTCGGCTGAATTCTCTCGCCTCTGCAACGAGGATGCTGTTTGGGGAAGGTGAAGAGACATAGGTAACCGTCATGCTCAAAGCCACCGCGACGGTCCCATGGGAATTGGAGGCGGTTTCAAATGCCTCGTCGATCAGTGCAAAAAGCGCGCCGCCGTGGATGAAACCGAAGATATTCTCCATATCCGGGGTAAATTTCATTTCAACCTTGGAATACCCGTCCTCCAGATCTAAGAGTTTGATCCCGAACTTTTGAGCAAAAGGCTCCTCCGCCACTTTTCTGAAAATCGCTTCTTTCACTCTGTTGTCCATCGTCTTCCCTCCAGGGGGATCTTCTCTAATTCCACTCCGTCAGCTCTTTTTGAGATTTTCGCCTGAAACGTTTCTTCTCCGAACGGATCTTTTTTCCTTCCATCCTCTTTTCAACGGCGGAAAACGGAAGTGAGGTGGCTATCCGGCGCTTCTTCGGCCGATTTAGCTTGGCCAGACGCTCCCGAAGCCTATCAAAGGCGAGTTTCCGGTTTTCCGATTGGGACCGATGTTCAGTAGCGACCACCTTGATCCCAGAAGGCAAATGCGTTAGACGAATGGCCGTCTCAACCTTATTCTTCCTTTGACCTCCCGGTCCTCTTGAGCGGTAGGTCTCGATGACCACCTGCCCCCTCAGGATTTTGGGGTCGGTATCAAATTTCCGTTGTGCGGTCATTATCACTCGCTAAAAATGTCAAAGGTCAAATTTCCAATGCCAAAGGAATGTCAAAGATCAAACGCATTAATTTTGAAATTTGGGCTTTGGATTTGATTTGACATTTGGGTTTTAAAATTTGGGTTCACGCCTCTTCTTCCTTCTTTTCATCCGCATGGTGCTTGATCACGAGGGCATCTACCATAAAGATCACATCTTCAGCGATATTCGTGGCATGGTCGGCAATTCTCTCCAGGCATCGGGCAACGATCATCAGGTGGACGGCTCGATTGATGGCCTTTTGGTCGGACACCATATACGTGAGGAGCTCTCGCACCACCTGGTCATTTAATCCATCGACCAGATCATCCCTTTCACAAACGGAACGGGCCAGTTTAGAATCTCGATTTACAAAAGCATCTAAGACATCCTTGACCATCGTTTGGGCAATCTCAGCCATCCGGGGAATATCGATATAAGGTTTGAGCTGAGGTTCCTGGTTCAAGGAGATAGCTCGCTCGGCAATATTCACTGCCTGATCGCCCATTCTTTCGAGATCGGTGATGATCTTCATCGCAGAGGTGATGAAGCGAAGGTCCGTTGCCATGGGCTGCCTTAACGCAAGAAGTCTCAGACACATATCATCGATGACGATTTCCATCTTGTTGATCCGATCTTCGAACCCGAACGTCTTCTGAGCGAGCTCCGAATCTCTGCGGACCAAGGATTGGACGGAATCACGGATGGCCTCTTCCACCGTCGCCGCCATCCTGAGTAAACTCTCTTTCAATTCTTCTAATTCCTTTTGAAAATGGGTTTCTGTTACCATCGGTGATCTCCTTTCGCTGTCAGTAAGCCAAGAAATGCCCCCACGCCGCGCGGCAACAGCCTGCCGCAGTTCAACACTGTCTAACCGAAACGCCCGGTCACGTAATCTTCAGTCCTCTGATCTGCGGGTTTGGTAAAGATTTGATAAGCCGGTCCCACTTCAACGATTTCCCCGTTCAAAAAAAATCCTGCCCAATCCGCAACGCGTGAGGCCTGTTGAACGCTATGGGGCACCAGTATGATGGTATAGTCTTCTTTCAATTGGATGAGAGTCTCCTCGATGCTGGCTGTGGAGATAGGATCCAGTCCAGAACACGGCTCATCGAGCAGGAGAACCTCGGGTTCCAAAGCCAGGATGCGTGCGATGCAGAGACGCTGCTGTTGTCCCCCGGAGAGTCGAAGGGCCGAGGTATGCAAACGATCCTTGACCTCCTCCCAAAGCACCGCTGATCTCAAAGCTTTTTCGACCGCTTCGCCTAAGCGCCTCTTAGAAATCATTTTGTTCAGCCTGAGACCATAAGCTACATTATCGAAGATGGACATGGGAAGAGGGGTTGGAAGATCAAAGACCATTCCGATGCGTCTCCTGAGATGAGTCAGGTCTAGCCCGGGATCATACACATTCATTCCATCTAAGAGAATGCTTCCGGTGTGATTGGCCCCCGGAATCAGGTCCGTTAAACGATTAAGGCTCTTAAGGAACGTCGTCTTTCCGCTCCGAGCCGGACCGAAGGCGGTGAATATCTCCTTGGGCCGAATCCCGAGGTTGATATTCCTCAGGGCCGGGGTGGAGTCGTAATAGAAACTGAAATCGCTGGTAACGATTTTACTCCCTTGAGACATACCACTCCTCTATGTCCGATGCCGGATATACCGATTGATCAACCATTGAGCAATGATATTCACCATCAGGACGAGCAAAATCAAAGCCGCTCCGGTCCCATACGCCATCTTCATGGAGATCCCTTCTCTGGCGAGGATATAAAAATGGACGGACATGGTTCGACTGGGAGAGAAGAGGGATGTGGGCATGACCAGAGAGGAGCCGGCCGTTAGAATGATTGCAGCGGTTTCTCCGATACTCCTTCCAATACTCAGGAGGATACCCGTAAAGATGCCCGGCAAGGCGCTTGGGAGTACGACACGGGTGATCGTCTGCCACCTCGTTCCGCCGAGAGAATAACTCACCTCACGGTAGGATGAGGGAATGGTTTTGATCGATTCTTCGGCCGTGCTGATGACGGTGGGCAAGATCATAGCCGCTAACGTTAATCCACCCGAAAGGATGGACCATCCCATGTTCAGCCGGATGACAAAAAAGACAAACCCGAACAGACCGAAGATAATCGATGGCACTCCGGCGAGGCAGTCGGTTCCAAAACGAATTACACGGCTCGTCTTGCTTTCCCTCGTATATTCCCTCAGGAAGATGGCTGTACCCACTCCCAGAGGCGCACCTACGATGATCGCTACAGCGGTCAAGGCCACGGTTCCAACGATCGTGGTAAAGATACCGCCCTCCCGGCCCATATTTTTTGGAGAATCGAGGAAGAAACCAAGGTGAAGGACAGGCAGTCCTTCTCTCAAGATTTGGAAGAGGATTAAGATCATCATTGCGATGGTCGATAAAGCCCCTATCCAGATCAAGATTTTTGCAACGGACTGGGTCAGATATCGAGTGCGATTGATCATCAATGGACTCTCCTCCGCGAGAGAGAAATGGCCAGGGTATTCAAGGCCATAATGATGAAGAAGAGAACCACCCCGGTTGCAAACAGGGCCTGCCGGTGATCCCCGGAAGCGTATCCCATTTCAATGCCGATATTTGTGGTGAGTGTCCTGGCGGAATCCAGGAAGGAGGTTGGCATTTTCACCGCATTTCCCAGGATCATGATCATGGCCATGGTCTCTCCGATGGCACGACCCATGCCTAAAATGACGCTGGCGACAACCCCAGATCTGGCAGCGGGTATCAAAACCCTCCAGATGGTCTGCCAGTGCGTTGCTCCCAATGCAAGCGCTCCTGCCTTATAGGTAGGCGGAAGAGCTTTTAAAGAGTCCTCTGAGATTGTGATAATGGTTGGGAGGATCATGAAGCCCAAGACAAGAGACCCCGCGAGGATGCTCAGGCCGGGTCCTCCGAAATGGTTTTGAATCAACGGGACAAGGACAATCAGCCCCCAGAACCCATAGATGACGGAGGGAATGGCTGCCAGAAGCTGGATGGCGGGTCTCAGCAATAATCCAACGGAAGGAGGGATCAACTCCGATAAAAAAATCGCACAGGCCAGTCCGAGAGGAATACCCAAGAGCAGGGCCCCAAACGTTACCCAGAAAGAGCTGACGATCATCGGGAAGACGCCAAACAAACCTTTGCTTGGAATCCACTTTTCCCCGAGCAGAAATGCTTTGATCCCGATCTTCAAGATTAAAGGCAGTCCTTCTTTAAAAATGAAGAAGGTGATCAAGCCTAAAATGAAAATAGATGAGAAAGCGGTCAGAAGAAGTATCTTCTCAATGATTTTCTCTTTCATCGCCATGTATCTGTTTAATCGGGTTCTTGAAGCACCGGCACAAGACCTTCTTTTAAGAGCAATTTCTGAGCGGGTGGGCTCAAAACGAAATCTAAGAAGGATTTTGCCGCCCCAGCCGGTTCCCCGTTAAATACGAAGAGGAAAGGTCGGACCAACGTATACTTTCTGTTATATACATTCCTCAAATTGGGTTCGACCCCTGAGATCGTCACTGCTTTTACTTGGTCATTGACCAAGCCCAAGGAGATATATCCGATGGCTTTGGGGTCAGTGGCTATGACCTGTCGCACTGCACCGTTTGAATCCTGGACTAAGGCTCCGAGATTGATATCCTCTTTTCGCATTACAAATTTCTGGAAGGATTCTCTTGTTCCCGAACCCTCCTCCCGGGTGACGATGTCGATGGGACGGTTGGATCCGCCTAACTCCTTCCAATTCTGTATTTTTCCGGAAAAAGCATTTCTGATCTGATCCAATGAAAGATTCTCTATTGGATTTAGGGGGTGAACGATGACGGCAATAGCATCCTTTGCGATGGTGACTGTATAAAGCTTGTTCTCGTCGCCTATGAGATTGCGTGAGGACATCCCGATGTGTGCGGCACGAGTAATGACAGCCTCTATCCCTGCCGTAGACCCGCCACCCTGAACATAGATATGGGATTCAGGATGACGGGACATATATTCTTCGGCTAATAATTCAGCAAAGGGCTCAACGGAAGTGGAGCCTGCCACCGTGATTCCTGCCTTGGATCTTTGGCAACCCATGGGGAACAAAATGAATAGAAGGAGAAAAAGAAATCCCAAATTCCAAATTCCTGCCTTCGCCGGAGCGTTCTGTTTACAGAACGTAGGCTTCAGGTGCGTTTGCCCATTTTCTGGGTTCAGCGCAAGAGACAGGCTACGCGCAGGCAGGCCAAATTCCAAATAAATTCCAAATACAAAATTCCAATGGCCAAAACGCCCCTCACCCTTCCCCTCTCCCCTGGGGGGAGAGGGATAGGGTGAAGGGGTCCGTTGCAATGCGGATGAGATTTCTTTGTTACTTGATGTTTTGAATTTGGTGTTTTTTCGATTATCCATATCTTCCTGTGACATAATTTTCGGTCTGGGGGTTCTGGGGACGCGTAAAAATATCCTCGGTTGTGGCATATTCTAATAATTCTCCCAGATGAAAGAACCCTGTCCAACCGGAAGTTCGGGCGGCCTGGCGCATGTTATGCGTGACAATGACGATGGTATATTTCTTTTTTAATTCCTGCATTAACTCTTCGATCTTAAGAGTGGCTAAGGGGTCCAGGGCAGAGCACGGTTCGTCCATAAGAATGACTTCGGGCTGAACGGCTAACACGCGTGCGATGCAGAGGCGCTGCTGTTGCCCGAGGGTGAGGCCCAAAGCATTGAGGTGGAGTCGATCTGAGACTTCCGGCCAGAGCGCCGCCGCCTTAAGGCTCTGTTCCACTTTTTCTTCAATCTTACTCTTCGTGTGCACTCCAAGCACCCTCGGACCAAAGGCAACGTTTTCGAAGATGCTTTTCGGAAAAGGATTGGGACGCTGAAAGACCATACCAACCCTCTGCCTGAGAGCGACGACATCCGTCCCCGGTTGATAGATATCCTCACCATCCAGTCTGATGGTCCCTTCAATACGCGTTTGAGGGATGAGTTCGTTCAACCGGTTGAGGGTCCGGAGAAAGGTCGATTTCCCGCATCCAGAGGGCCCGATCAAAGCGGTGATCTGGCGATCTCTGATGACAATATTGATATTTTTGAGGGCATGATTAGACCCGTAATAGAAATGGAGCCCTCGTACCTCCATCTTTAAAGGGGGATTCGATTCCGTCATCAGGACGCTTTCATGGAAAATAGAGCTTTTTCTCCGTTTGAAATTAACAAATTCTGACCTTCTGATCAAGTAGATTCATCGAATCGTCTAAGATCGAAAAGTACGTGCTTTTACGGATTATGGTTTGGATCTCAAATCCCGAATTATCGAACCGTGTCTTTAGGAAAAGCGGCTGCCTGCTCTGTGCCACGTTAGGTTCAGGCCTGCCGGCAGGCAGGGATGGACTTACGTGCGGCAGGACTCACGGAGACAGGCTGGGGAAGGGTTTTATTCTCCGAATCGGGAACAGGGTCGATTTTATCTCTTGATTTACCTCTCATTTTTTGTTAAGTCTTCAAAAAGCCTTCGTGGGGGTTTTGCTTGTCGCTCCTCACGGCGGAGGATAACCTTGAAAACGATAACAAAGTATTACCTTGTTCTTACAATGATCGTTCTCCTGATCGCCTGCGCAGGAGCAAGCAAGACCGAGAAGAAAGATAATAAAGATAAAAACGTCACCATTGAAGAACACTTTCAATTGGCCAGTAACGCTGCGGAGAAGGGAAACCTGGATGAGGCTGTTAGACAATATAAAAGAGTGCTTGAGCTGGATCCAAAGAACGCAAAGGCACACCTCAATCTCGGCATTGTCTATGGAAGGCAATGGAATCTGATCGTCGAGCCCCCAAAAGACATTGTTGATCTGACTGCCTACCGTCTCGAACAACTCCCCAAGACGTCTATGTGGAAGAAAGAGATTTCGGAATATAAAGAGACGCTCCGTATAGATCCCAATTTCGCCGAGGCCCATTTTAATCTCGGAGTCGCCTACCAGGAAAAGGGAAATCTCAAAGAGGCGATTGCGGAATATCAGCAAACGCTTCAAATCTATCCGAATTATCTCGAAGCCCACAACAATCTTGGAATTCTCTACTTTAGAAAGGGGATGTTGGATCAGGCCCTTGTGGAGTATCAGAAGGCGATCGAGATCAAACCGGATTATGCCAAGGGTTATTATAATATTGGAAGCGTCTATCGGGAGAAGAAGAAAACAGACGAGGCAATCACTTCGTTTCAAAAGGCATTGGAAATCAATCCCAGCTTTCCGGAAGCTCACTATAGCCTGGCCGCTATGTATTATGAAAAACAAGAATTTAAGTTGGCTGTTGAGCATTGTGATCAGGCTGTGAAATTGGGGATACCCGTTGATCCGAAATTTTTGGACCGACTCAAGCCCTATCGTTAGACCGGTTCGTTCCTGCATTGCCTCGCATTCTTTCAGGTGAGTATTCCCTTGTCCGAAACTTGATTTTTTCCCCCTTTTCTGATAATTGTCCAACCATGATGTTTGACCCGGATCCCATCCGGTGGTCTCACCTTAAGAAGGAAGAGCGAGAGGTTTAGGAGGGGGAATGGAGACAAGAGAGGCAATTTTGGAATTCCAATATGCGGAGAAGATGAAATCCGGGTTGATTATCGGAACGACCCTGCTGGATCAAATGGCATCACTCAAGAAAGAGGATGAGCTCTCCGGGGGCAAGAAGGTATTGGTGTGGTACCTGGAAGGATTGCTCCGGGAGATCCGAATCGCAGACCACGTGCTGGGGTCAGGCCGGTATGCTGACTTGGAAAGAAAAGTGATGGAAGTGATCGGAAGAATTCATATGTCTCAATTTCAAGAAGCTCAAGGCTCTTTTTCCGAGGCCATCTCTCTGGCCACCACGACCTGCCAGGCGGCTATGAATTTTTTGCTGGAGAGGAAGCTGATTTAGAAGTTTGTTGATGGAAGGCATGACGTGTTAACCAAAGGTTGAAACAAGGGGGTCAATGTCATGATCAGAAAACCCAGTCCAAGTTATAGCATCCTCATTCGAATCGAGATTCACAATCTGCCAGGGATGCTGGGCAAGGTCACCTCTGCCATCGGCAAAGCAGGGGGAGATATCGGCTCCATCGATATCGTTGGTTTTAGGAAGAACCTCATTATACGCGACATTGTCGTCAATGTGGCAGATATCCCGATGGGACAGAAGGTGGTGGACGGGCTGAAACAGGTGAGAGGGATCAACGTCGTCAATGTGACGGACCGAACCTACATGATCCACCAGGGGGGGAAGATTGAAATAAAGAACAAGGTTTCAGTGAGCACCCGAGAGGATCTTTCCATGGCCTACACGCCCGGAGTAGCGAGGGTCTGCATGACCATCCACGAGGACCGTAACAAAGTTTACGATCTGACCATAAAAAAGAATACGGTAGCAATTGTTACGGATGGGACGGCCGTGCTCGGCCTTGGGGATATCGGACCGGAGGCAGCGATGCCGGTGATGGAAGGAAAGGCAATGCTTTTTAAGGAATTTGGCAGCGTCGATGCCTTTCCTATCTGTTTAAAGACGAAAGATCCGAAGGAGATCATTTCCGTAGTCAAAGCGATCTCCCCCGGGTTTGGCGGAATTAACCTTGAAGACATCTCTGCGCCCCGTTGTTTTGAGATCGAAGACCGACTGAAACGGGAGCTGGATATCCCGGTTTTTCATGACGATCAGCACGGGACAGCGGTGGTCATTTTAGCAGGTTTGATCAATGCATTGAAAATTGTTGACAAGAAGTTAGGAAACATCCACGTGGTGGTCAGTGGCTTGGGAGCGGCCGGGATCGCTTCGATCCGGCTTCTTCTTTCTGCAGGGGTGAAACGGATTATCGGGTGCGACCGGGCAGGGACTCTTTACAGGGGCCGAAAAGAGAACATGAATCCGGTGAAGGAGAGGATAGCGGAGCAGATCAATCTGGAAAGATTGAAAGGGTCTATCTCCAGTGCCTTGAAAGGGGCGGACGTCTTTATCGGTCTCTCGCAGCCAGGGTTAATCCACTCGAGAGATGTCAAGAATATGGCGAAGGACCCAATTGTTTTTGCCATGGCCAATCCCACCCCTGAGATCATGCCCGAGGAGGCCGCCCGATATGCACGGGTTGTCGCCACGGGTAGGTCGGACTATCCTAATCAAATCAATAATGTCCTCTGCTTCCCGGGACTCTTTAGAGGCGTTCTGAACTGTCAGGCGATAGAGATCAACGACGAGATGCTTTTCGCGGCGGCGAATGCGGTTGCCCACATTATTTCAGAGGAGGAAATGAGCGAAGACTACATCATTCCAAGCGTCTTAAACCGGAAAGTCCCAGAACAGGTGTCGAATTATGTGAGAGAGGCAGCCATTCAGACAGGGGTGGCGAGGCTGGAGCATGGATACGCCTCATCATTTTATCGGGTGCGGGAGAGATAAATTGGAACGGGATTTTACCGCAGGTTTCCGGAGGAGGTATTCCCCTGATCGATTTAGGGAAAATAGGAGGAGAGAGAAAATAACCGGTCAGTTCGGAGTTGGGAGTTCAGAGTTCGGAGACCTTAATTTTCTCTGGACACAAAAAACTCCGGACTCAGAACTAATTACTCCGAACTTGTTTTGCGAAGCTTGGGTAACCTTACGGTGAAGGTGGATCCCTTGCCCACCTCGCTTTCGATCTGGATATCTCCCTGATGGAGTTTAACGATTTCCTGGACGAGGGAGAGGCCGATCCCCAACCCCTTGGTTTTTCCAATGGGTTTTGTTTTTTCCTGGAAATGGCGTTCAAATACTTCCTTCAGAGATCGGTAAGGAATTCCAACGCCTGTATCGGCGATGCGAGTGAAGACGAATTCAGGATCATGTTCAAGGCTTATATAGATTTTCCCCCCAGGGCGGTTATATTTGATGGCGTTGGTAAGAAGATTATCGAAGATTTGGTTGAGTTTTTCCTCAACCCCGGAGACCTTGACCGGTTCTGCGGGGAGCGGAGCTTCCACTTCGATTTGATACTCCTTCGCCAGGGGTTCGACGGTCAAGCATGAAAATTGGATGACTTTGACAAGATCGATCGGCTCAAAAACCCAAGAGGGTTTTGGTATGCCGATTTCAGCCAAATCGAATAGATCGTCTATGTTCCTTTCAAGCTTTCGCAGGTTTTTGTAAGAGATTTCCAGGAACTTTTTCTGCTGTTCCGCCAGCCCACCCGCCTTCTCCTTGAGCAACATTCCGATATAGCCCATCACCGAGATCATCGGTGTTTTCAACTCATGGCTGACGTTCGAGAGGAAGTCGTCCTTCATTTGGTCGAGACGCCTCAGCTCTTCATTAGCGATTTTCAGTTTTTCTAATGCCTCTTTGAGTTCATTTTCCGTTTTCCTTCGTTGCGTGATCTCCTTGCTGACAACGAGGGTACCCAGGTATTTGTTTTTTGAGTCCCAGACGGCCGTATAGGTATTGTCGTAGAATTTCCCTTTCAGCATTCGAATATTCATCCGGCGATGTCCTTTTGCCTTTCCGGTTCTTAAATCTTTGATAATTTGCAGGACCCTGGGACGGGCCTTTTGAGGATGATAGTTTAGGACGGATTGGCCGAGTACTTCATCCATCTTGATCTTTCGAATCTTCTCTGCCGCTGGATTGCAGTAGGCAATCCGATTTTGATCGTCCACAAAAACAACCCCCTGTTCCATGGAGGCAAAAATAGCTTTCAAAGCGGATAAATTCATGTCTTCTTGGTATTTTTATAAAAAATAACACGGAACCAAAAATCGAACAAGGGAAAAGTAAATGCGTACATTCTCTTCGCGCTTGGCGATGGGAAAGGTGACATGGATGGAGTTGGATATAAGTGTTAGAATTGAGCAAAGAGCTGAAGGAACGGGTATATGGTGACAGACCATCCACTTTTTGTGATCTTTTTTATGGCGGGCGCGATCGTCTTTTTCACTGGCCTCGTCTTGAGACTATTCCTTTACTGGCGGGGGCAATGGGATTTGCGGGCCCTTACGAGAGGGATCTTTTCTACCTTCTTCAGCAAAAAGATCGTTAAGCTGATGCAGGTGATGCTTTTGGATGGTGTCCTCCAGAGGAGGCTTTTCAGCCAGGATAAATTGAGATGGCTGATGAAGGTTTTGATCATGATCGGTTACCCCGGGATACTGATCGCGGGCCACCTGAAGGTAGAGAGGATGCCCCAATTTAAAAGTCTCCCGCACCTGATCAGGTTTTTTTATGCACCATTCTGCGATTTTTATTACTTTCGTGATCTGGCCGGCTCGTCCCTGGGACTGACCGATGCGCTTTTTGCGATTTCCTTCGACCTCTTCGGAGCCATGATATTGACGGGAGAATTCATCGCCATCTATCGCAGGTTTGTAGCAAAATCTGTAACTTTTAAGACCTCAATCGGAGATATCGTTGCGGTTAATCTTCTAGGAGGATGGTTTATCCTTCGATTCTTCTGCGAGGCCACGAGCATTTTAACCTATTCCCTTCCGAGCTCTGCGGCCCAATATTGGTTCTTGTCCTTTGGTCTGTCGAAAATTATTGCCCCTTTGAGATTATCGTGGCCTTCGCTCAACTATCCCCTTTGGTCTGTATCGGGATTGTTCCTGGCCGCGCTTGTCGCCTCCATTCCATTCAATAAAAAGCTTTGGCACATCATCACGATACCAGCGGTCATGTTGCTCAATTTGATGCCAGAAGAAGCATTTAAGCCAGGAACCAGAAAGGCATCCCTCCCCCTTTCTCTTAAAGACCTGATCGCTCTGGATTCCTGCGTGAAATGCAGCAGCTGCGTGGAGGTTTGTCCCGTATACGCGCAAACCCAGAAGTTGGAGAGCACCATGGGAGGGCTGTTTGCCAACCTGAAGTCTTTCATCAGGAAGGCATACGGCTTGCCGGGAATGTTCTTCGGGCCCGCAAAGACCAAGGATGTGCTGAGAGAGTATTCTGAGCATCCCTACCTATGCACGTTATGCGGGAGGTGTACGGCGGTGTGCCCTGCGTTTATCCACACAAAGGATTTGAGAATTGCGATGCGTGGATTCATGGTCGAGAGGGGGGAGTACCCCCCTGTCGTCGACCGGTTAGCGGAGATGTTAAAAGGAGTCCATAACATTATCGGTGAACCGAACGAGGACCGGTCGATGTGGGTACAGGCCCTGACCGAAGTCCCCAAGGACATGTTTCAGAGGGAGAAGGCAAAGGTCGTCTATTTCGTTGGGTGTGTTGCATCTTATTTCCCGATGACGAAGAGGATCCCTCAATCCTTTGTCCAGATTTTGGATAAGGCCGAAGTTGATTTTACCATTCTGGGAGGGGAGGAGTGGTGCTGTGGTTTTCCCCTGATTGCGGCAGGGATGAAGAAAGATGCCGAAACTTTGATCCAACACAATTTTGAAAAAGTGAAAGAGAAGGGGGCAGAAAGGATCGTTTTTGCCTGTCCCTCTTGTTACCGCACCTGGATGGATCACTGTAAAACGGATATCGAGATCTTTCATTCTACTCAATTCATCAAGAAGTTGATCGAGGAAGGTAAGATCGGCTTCAAGGAGAAGACAACCAAAGTCACTTACCATGATCCCTGCGATCTTGGGAGAGGAAGCGGAGTTTATGAAGTCCCACGAGAAATCCTGCGGAGTATTCCCGGCGTGGAGTTGGTTGAGATGAAAGGAAACAGAGAGCAGTGCGTCTGTTGTGGAGGAGGCGGTAACCTTGAGATGGTGAACCCCGACCTTTCAGCGAGACTGGCGCAGGCAAAGATCGAAGAGATCAAGGCTACGGGAGCGGATATGGTGATCACGGCCTGCCAACAGTGCATCCGCACCATCCAGACTACAGCCCGAAGAAAAAAGATTCCGATGATTGTGTTGGATATCGTAGAGTTTGTATTAAGAAATATGAATGGATAGAGGTGATGCCTTTGCCGCGGTCGCAGGAGCCTTCGAGCGTGTTCTTTTTTGTTGCATCTGCTCATACTTGTTGGTAATATTTTATAGACATGTGAGACGCTGCCTGCCGGTAGGCAGGGACACGGGCACGTCATTCTTAGTCAAAGGATGGAAAAGATGAAGAAAAAAGAGTCCGAGCTATTTAAGCCACTGGTAGCGACGGCGGAGAAGTATCTTAGGGATTATTGTGACGGAAAACAGGTGGACGATGATAAGGCCAAGATCTTTTTGAGGGTACTTTCTCTCTATCGCAGAATATTAAAAGTTGAAAAGGAGAGAGACCAGATAAAATCTGAGTGGGGGAAACTAATAGCTCGTGTGACGGAGCTCAAAAAGATGACAACGGGCAAGGCGAAAAAGAAACGTAAACTTCCCAAGTAGGCTTGGCTCCCTTTACCTCGGTACAAATCACCCGCCCGCCGCCAAGGGATTCAATAATTTAGTGCCGTTGATTGGCGGTAACTCCTGTTCCAATTCTTGAAACACCCTTTCTGCTTTCACAACGGGTAATGGTTGTCAAAAATCATTCTGTCCTTGACAAAATGTCGCTTCCAGTCAGGGACTCCTTCAATCCGAATCCAACATATCCAATTTAAATTAGCCATTAAGCGTCATACGGTTATGCGATGAGCGTGCTCAGAGCTTTCGTAGGCATACTTATTGCTGGTAGATGAGCGAAATGAGGATTGGGCTGCAGTAGGAAAAGGTCGGAGAGCGCCAATATTCGAAGCGTTTGGTGATTGTGGAACTCAGGGCAAACAGAGCTGAAAATTCCTTTTTCGAAATCCGTTATTACCGGAAAACGGTCAAGGTAACCACTTTTTCGATACTGGTGATAACGTTCCTACTTATCATCCTGCTCGCCCGTCTCATCTCTTCCCTGTTTGTTGTTCTTGAATACGTTTTCCAATTATTGAAAAAAATAAGACTCATAGAGGCACAAAATAAGAAAACCAGGCCCCGTTCCGGGATCGTCGGTTATCAAAGGAGAAGGTATCCCCGGTTCGATGTGGATTTGCCGCTCGAATATGACGAAGTCAACTCATTGATCACCCATCATGCCCGGGCATTGAATCTCAGTGAAGGGGGGATGCTGATCCGTTCTCCTGAGCAGTTGGAGATTGGCCGGCAGATGAAGTCGAAACTCTCCTTCCCGTTGGGCTCTGAGATGAACAGTATCGAAATGCAGGGTGAGGTGGTTTGGACGAAGACCTCCTTGAACGGAGCATGGCGTGATTACCGATCCGGAGTGAGATTTCTTGGTACCTTGCCGAAGGATAAGGCTAAATTGACCCATCTCTTGATAAGTCTTTCCGAATAATTGCCATCTGCTTATGCGTGTGGTTATTGAAAGAAATACTTGAGAGTAGAGTTGTTATCTTGAAAACATTGCCTGTCATTCAATAGGTTAGTTTTTTATGGAACTGTTCGGACAATGCCAAGCTCTTTTTCTAAAGCTGCAAAAAGTTTGCTGTAGAAATCCTTGTCTTCTATTGTCCTTTCTTCTTGCTTTACCTTCGTAGCTTCACTTCCGGTAGGGACCAATCCAAGGAGTGTCCTCTCGGTTTTGACTCTGACCTTTTCTACATGCTGGGTGACGCTGGCATAAACGGTAGACTTGTCTCTACCCGCAGCTATAACATTTGCATTAATAGTAACAACGATGGTATCCTTGCCATCCTCGAAGTATCTTGCTGCTGTAAACGATCTTGCCTGCAAGTCTTCCCTTTCAATCCTGAAGTTCTGGCTTAATACTGCCCTTTTGCTAGCGATATAGCAGTCATCAGGCAAGACATTAAAGGTTTTCACATTGGGACTATTTTCGTCATTAAAAACATCCTTGTAACCGCTGGTGGCACATCCTGTAATTAGCACAGCCATAAGAAACATGGTTAATACTGCCCGTTCCCGGTTTGTCTCTTTTCATTTCGTTTCCCCTTTCTGCGCCCGCGCTGAGCAGCCGTGTCGATTTTTTTCACTAAGGCCATTATTTTGGCACTGTGTCTTTCCGGATTTTGCATAAGGTGTGCCAGAGGCCAAGTCTGCACCTTTTGTCTGAGTAACTCTCGAATTCTCAATAAAAATTCAAATTTTAAAAGATTCCTAATTTAAAAATCTCCTTCGGGTAAAGTTCAATTTTGTCAAGACTGGAAGAAATTTTTGTGCGTTTCTCCGTTCCACCCTTTCCCTCTATCCCGTCGGGGAGAGGGCGTGGTGAGGAGGGGAAAATTAGTGACATGGAAAGAAAATACCACGCCTGTATTAGTTATTTTGTCAACGGGGATCGCCAAATACCACCTGAAAGGTTGTATGAGAGAAGGATTATTGAGAATCACAAGTTTACGAGTATCTTTCAGAAATACAAAAGGCAGAACCATCTCTAGCCCTGCCTTCATTCTTATCTAATGCTTTGGATAAAGATTTATTTCCTGAATCTTCATCAAGCGTCAAATAGAGCAGAGGCGGAACAATAAGATCACAATCTGCTGCATCCAGAGTGGACCTATTCAGAAAACGGCAACTAAAATGTGTAGGCGTCGTAAACGACTGCATTACCTAAGCGCATCGCAATAGCGAGAGCCATGGCCCTGTTTAGCCAAGCATATTTCGGTGAGGCTGTTTCAAATCCCATAGATATCCGAAAATAGTAAAGGTTAGGGTTGACAACCTCGCCCTTAGCTACCTTTGCCATGACGTCAGGGGGACCATAACGATACCCCTTCGTCTGAAGATAGATTAATGCGCCGTCGTCGGTCTGGAGTAAGTATCGGGTGTCGATGATCGCCAGACCATCCTTCGTTACAATCTGCCAGTCGGCACCGTTATTGAGGATCACACCCTTAATTTTTGGGCCCTCAAACTTCCCACCCGTTATGGGAATGATTCGCCGCTTGCCAAGGTCTGATGTCTGGCCTAGCTCCCATATTGGCGCAATTAAATCAACATACCAGCGGCCCAGGTATTCGAGCTTCGGATTCGGAGGCTCGAAACCCTTGGTGTCAGCAATAGTTTTTGGGGCCTGCTGTGCCGTACATATCTCTGGAACCGCAATTACCACCAAAGCCAATGCAACGATCATCCATGTCTTCATAGTCCTTCCCTCCTTTTGCTTGTGATTACAGTATGCTGTTCTCTACCCTCGCTGGACAATCGATTTTCCACCTCCCTTCTGTCTCACGATATTTTATTGCGCAACACCAATAGGAATAATAAGCATCATTCCAATTTCAAAGGGTTGAAATTAGATAGGAAAGGTTGATTTGAAAGCTTATATACTGATAAAAGGTTACTAATTTTGGATGGAAACGTCAACAGGACCTGGCGACATATCACAAACGTATAACGGAAAAGTCGCCGCTTCAATACGAACAACTTCGGATTCTCGTGAATCCAAAGAAAAAGCTTGACAAATACATATATAGGTGTATAAGGGTATACACGTTCTAAAAAGGGGGGGAGGGGAATGATAACCAAGATAAGAACCAACATCTTTCTAACCAGGGTTCAACAAAAGAAGCTTAGGACATTATCAAAGAAAACCGGGGCCCCGGTAGCTGCTCACGTGAGAAGGGCCATTGACGAGTATTTTGGGAGGTTTGAAAAGAAGAAGAGAAGGTGAAATTTGATGAAAGAGAGTGTAATGGTTTTTGTATTGATTATAACTTTATTGTGTAGGTGCGCCTCGCAGTCAATTAAAAAGGAGTGTAGGAGTTCATGTTATCAAACTTGGTAAGAGCAAGTGCAGGACACGAGTCAGGACGGGAAAGGCGTTTGGAGACATAAGGCGGACTTTAGAGAATGCTGGAAATATGAGTATATGCGGTGCTGTAAAGAAAAGGCAGTAGAACCGTAGCAGATTAAGACAAGTGAAGAGGAGGTACCCTGAGTGAAATCCTTATCAGTTAAGTTTGGAATTGTCAGTGTAGTTGTCGGACTTGCTATCTTCGGCTATGCGAAAGTGTGGGGAGCGGATTGGAAGCGATTTGCGGAGACGGATTTGTATGAATGTTTCTATGATGCAGAGGATACGGCTCCCTCGTCAGAAAACATTGTGGATGTATGGACGAAATTGGAATACACAGAGAAAGGTGTAAACGGGATTGTGACGAAGTTTGGAAAACATTATGCACATTTGAGTTATTCATTGGAATTGTGGGAAGTCAATTGTGCGGAAAAGAAGGATCGTATTTTATCGATTACCGAATATTCCTCAGAAGGAAAAATATTATACGCTGATTCGGCTGAAGAGAAACTCCCCCCTTGGAAAATTATCCCCCGACAATCTGTTGATGAGAGTCTATACAAAGCAGTATGTAAATAAAAGGGAAAAGCTTACTCTAAATCCATCTGGAAGGGAATAGGGTAATCTCCTGTGAAGCAGGCATAGCAGAAGGATTCGGCATCCTCCCTCATGCATTTTTTTAAACCCTCCAAACTTAAATAGTGTAAAGAACTTGCATTAATAAACTTCTGAATCTCCTTGATCTTGTGCGAGGAGGCAATCAGCTCCGATCTTTTCGGCGTATCAATGCCGAAGAAACAAGGGTCGGTGATGGGCGGAGAGCTGATTCTGACATGAACCTCTTTGGCGCCGGCATTTCGAAACATCTTATTGATCTTTCGGCTGGTGGTCGCACGGACGATGGAGTCGTCCACGGTGATAATCCTCTTGCCCTTTAACAATTCTTTTACCGGGTTCAGTTTGATTTTTACGCCGAAATGCCGGATCTGCTGTTCGGGTTCGATGAACGTCCGCCCGACATAATGGTTTCTGATCATCCCGAGTTCCATGGGGATTTTCGATTCGGCCACGAAGCCCACCGTGGCCGGAAATCCGGAATCCGGAATAGGGACGACCATATCCACCTCCGCGGGCGATTCCTTGGCAAGTTGGACTCCAAACGCTTTTCTGACCTCATAGACGTTTCTGTTGAAAAGAAAACTGTCCGGCCTGGCGAAGTAGATGAACTCAAAGATGCACTGATGACGCGGCTTGTGTGGAAAAGGCCTGAAAGACTTTATTCCATCTTCATTGATAAGGAGAACCTCTCCGGGTTCGATCTCCCTCAAGAACTTGGCGCCGATAAGGTCGAAAGCACATGTCTCAGAGGCGACCACAGGTGCATCCTTAATCTGACCGAGAACTAAGGGCCTGAAGCCAAAAGGATCCCTGGCGGCAATCATTTCCTTCTCGGTCAAAATAAGCACAGAGTAGGCCCCTTCGACCTGTTTGAGCGCATGGACGGTTCGCTCCAAAAAGCTTTTTTCCTTGGACCGGGCAATGAGGTGAACGATGACCTCCGTGTCCATGTTCGACTGGAAAATGGATCCTTTGGATTCGAGTTCGGTATGGATGAGAGGGGCATTGGACAAATTTCCATTGTGGGCAATTGCGAGACTACCCTTATAGTAATCCACCACGAAAGGCTGTGCGTTCTTGAGTTCGCTCGATCCAGCGGTGGAATAACGGACATGACCAATGGCACTTTTCCCGGAGAGTCTCTTCAGGATTTCCTTGGTGAAGACTTCAGATACCAATCCCATCTGGCGGTAGTGATGGAGCTGCCGATTATCCGATGAGACGATTCCGGCACTCTCCTGTCCGCGATGCTGAAGGGCATAGAGGCCCAGATAGGCAAGATTGGACGCCTCAAGGTGGTCATAAATTCCAAAAATACCGCACATTGCTTCTCCAAACGCACTGCGCAGAGCGCATGGCGCATAGCGTTAAATTCCAAATTTCAATTTCCAAATCCCAGACAAATTTCAATCTCAAATGACCAAAGTTTCTTGTTCAGAATTTCGGTAATTGTAGTTTATTTGTTATTGGGTGCTTGGAATTCGTTGCTTTTTCTTTCCGCTATGCGCTGTGCCCTATGCCGTATTCTCATCGTCGTAGCCTTTCGGGTGTTTTCTGTGCCAATCATAAGCTGTTTTAACGATCGTTTCCAGGTCGGGGTATCTGGGAATCCATCCCAACTCATGTCTCATCTTCTGCGAACTGGCCACCAGCCGGGCAGGGTCCCCTGGTCTCCTTGGTGACTCGACGGTCGCTATGTTTCGCCCGGTCACTTTTTTCACCGTATCAACCACATCTCTCACGGAATACCCATTCCCATTCCCCAGATTATAAATGCCGGAAATTTTCCCTTGATCTAATTTCCGAAGAGCTAAGATATGGGCATGGGCAAGATCAGTGACATGAATATAGTCACGGATGCAGGTTCCATCCGGAGTTTCATAGTCCGTTCCAAAAATAGGAACTGAAGTCGTGTCCAAAGCTGCCTTGATCACCAGGGGTATCAAATGGGTTTCTCGAGAATGATCCTCTCCAAGTTCACCTTCCGGGTCGGCTCCTGCTGCATTGAAGTACCTGAGAGAGATAAAATTCAATTTACCGCCATCATGAAAAGCCTGGAGTACTTTTTCAATGATCCATTTGGTCTCACCATAAGGGTTTGTCGGGGCGCAAGGATGCCCCTCTGAGATTGGCATTTCTTCAGGCTCGCCATAGACTGCGGCAGAGGAAGAAAAAACAATTTGTTTTACATAAAATTGTTCCATAATCTCGATTAGTTTCAAACTATTCTTCACATTATTGTTGAAGTATTTTAACGGATCCTGAACGGATTCTCCAACCAAACAATCTGCTGCAAAATGCATCACCGCATCGACGGAATTGGCTTGAAACACCTCTGCAAGTTTTCTTTGATCAGATAGGTCCCCTTCTATGAAGAGAGCATTTTCAATTGCTTTTCGATGGCCGGTTTGGAGATTATCAAAGACGATAGGCTTGTGATTTTGATGCACAAGTTCCTTGACTACATGGCTTCCAATGTATCCTGCCCCCCCTGTGACAAGAATCGTTGGCATTTAATCTTTTTATAAGGGATTCCAGACACATTTGTCAATGAGACAGGCCCCTTCATATCTCTTTCAAGCGGACATTTGAAGGGGATTTCTCGGTGGTTTCTGAAATATCTTTCAAATACTTTGAAATTTTCTCCATTTCATCAGATTGATAGTCAGGGATCTTTGTGCTTCCATATTTTTCATATTCATCCAGAACGAATTTGACTGTAATGTTTTCAATCGTACGTCCCGGTTGAAAGGCGACCTCGCTCTTGATTCCTTTTACTGTCTCAACCACCAGACCCACATCGCTTAATTCATGGAGGAACTGCCGAACAAGTCGAACCGGGATCTCCAATACATGGGCAATCTGACTGGCACTTAAAGGTTTTTCTCCCAGAGAAAACTTCTTGGTGACAAGGTGAAAGATCCTGAGCATGAGAAGCTTTTTCGATGAAACACTTATTCGGGAATAGTCCGGATGGAAGCCGAATGTTTCATAATGCTCATTGGCATAAGCGATTTCCGCACCGAAAAGGACGATCATCCAGCTCATTTGAAGCATTCCCAAGAAAAGGGGCAGGGCCGCGAAACTCCCGTAAATGGCCCCATAACTTGTTACCCCAATCTGGAATTTAATATATATCCATTGAACGATTTGGGTAATCGTCCCTGCAACGATCCCTCCCAAAATGGCTGACCTGACCGGAATCCGGGTGTTTGGCATGATCAGGTAGAGCATCGTTAGGAGCGTCCAGATGGATACATAGGGGAGTAGATTCAACAGGAGAAAAATAACCTTTCCGAGAACTCCCAGGAAGGCGATTTTGTTGACGATCACTTTCACTCGACTTGCCACAAGGACTGTCGCGCTGCTGGAAATGATCAGGAGAACAGGGCCTAAGACCATCACTGCAATATAATCACTAAATTTTCTCACCAGTGTCCTGGATTTTTTTACTTCCCAGATCTCATTCAATGAGTCTTCAATTTTCCCCAGGATCGATATCACTGTCCAGAATAGCAATACCACACCGATGCCGGTAATTAAGCCTCCCTTTGCCTGTTCAAGAAGTTTGTGAGAAAATGTAATAATTTGATTGGTGACATCCGATTGCCAGTTTGCATTTTCTGCAATTTGGAGGATTTTTTTTTCGATGAGTTTCTCAAGACCAAAGCCTTTTGCGACCGCAAAGGCCACGGCGACCACCGGAACAATATTGAGTAACGAATAATAGGTCAGAACCGAAGCGGTCTTCTGACATTGATCCCTCATAAATCCTCGCAATGCCAAAAGAATAATGCGTAAGTATTTAAAGAAGAAGGCTTCTGTAGGTGAGAGGCCCTTTAATTGGATTTCCCAAATACCGGTCTTAAAGAAGGTGAGGATGCGTGATACCATAGGAACTCTCCCTTTCAATTTTGGCAAGCTTTGCTGGAGTTTATCCCGATGGAAATCGGGGCAGGTATGACCAAAAGGCCCGAAATGATTTCTTCGGAAACCTGTTAGACCTACCTTCAACCTGCCTTCAACTCAGAAGTGCAGTTTGGACAGCGCGTCGCCTGAATCGGGATCTTTGAAAAACAGTAAGCACACTCTTTCGTGGCTGGGCCCGGAGGTGGAGTCTCCTCCTGGCGCCTCATTTTATTAATAGTCCGAACAAGCAGAAACACCGCAAAGGCGACAATGAGAAAGCTAATGATGGTGTTAATAAAGACACCATAGTTCATGGTCACCGCACCAGCCGCTTTCGCTGCGGCAACCGATGCATAGGGCCCGACCACCTTGCCTTCCTTAAGCACCGCGAAGAAGTTGGTGAAATCGATGTTTCCGAAAAGTAGACCAATGGGTGGCATGATCACATCCTGGACAAGCGAGTTGACGGTGGTGACAAAGGCTGCACCAATGATGATTCCAACGGCCATGTCCACAACATTCCCCCGAATTGCAAATTCTTTGAATTCCTTTAACATCGCTGGCTCCTCCTCTCCGCAGTAAGACTCTGATGGGCTGTCTCCGGATTATTTAAGCTTAAAATCAACACGGCTATCCTTGACCTTTTCCTTCTTTTCGGGTCCAAGAGACTTAGGCTCAAGAATAAACATTCTCTCCGGTTCAACCTGCCCGGATTTGAGGATGGCGTCTTTGACCTTCATGGCCCGTTGAGATGCGAGGTTCCTCAGGTCCCCCTCCTTGATCTCGATATGGGTAAGCATCAATTTTTCCGTTTCCGGAACAGGCAAGTCCTTCGCCATTCCAAGAAAATTGCTTGGTTTGGGAAATTTTTCCTCCTTATACGCCATTTTCAAGTACTTCTCGTATTCGGCAGGTTCGATTTTAACCTCATCTACTGCAATGGCAGGTTGTCCATTCTTAACCATTTCTTTTAATTTCTGCGCCTTTAATTTCTTATTGAACAGATACTGTATCAATCCGTCCTTGTCTTTTTCGAGATCGACGTGACCTTCGATATCCAGCTTGAGGGCAGGCCGATCGTGAAGAGCCTTCACCAGGGTATCAATTTTTTTCATATTCTGTTCTGCGATCACGGTACTCCCGTAATCGAATTCTACGAAACTCAGTTCTTCTCCGCCCCCGAACAGAGCTCCAAGGAGTGAAAAAGGCGATGTGGCAGCCTTCGCGAGCAGATTGATGAGTATCTTCAAGATGATGCCCCAAACGCTAAATTTGGGGTCATCCAGGCTGCCTGTCACGGGGATATCCAGTTTGATTTCTCCTGTTCGGTCTTTAAGAAGGGCAATGGCAAGTTTAACCGGCAACTTCGTCGCATGAGGACTTTCTACTTTATCCCCCAAGGTCAGTTGGTTCAGATGGATGTAATTTTGAGATTCAAGTTTCTTCTTGACGATGAGATACTTAAGGTCAAGGGAGAGTTGTCCTTTCTCGACGGTGTACCCGACGTATTTCCCGGCATAGGGGGTCGTAGGGCTGAGTTCCATATCTTTAAACCTAACTTTTAGGTCCACATAGAGGTCCTCTTTCAGAGGATTGATTTTTCCAGTAATTTCCAGAGGGGCATGATCATCGAGCTTTCCCCGGAGGTCGACATCTGCTAAAGTGGTTTCTTCTGAAGAGAGCCCGGATACTCTTCCTCCTATTTCAGTTAGTCTTGTAGAATACTCTGGGTTCACGGATCTGTCAGAAAAGTCGATTCTTCCTCCTTGTAGCGTAATCGTTCCTATTTTGATATTTTTTGAAGATTCTTTTGGCGAAAGGGGTACCTTCTTCTGGGCCGAAGTGGTAGTTTTCTCCTGTGTTACGGGAGGGGATGGAGTTTCTATCTTGGGCTCACCCTTTTCAAGGATTTCTTGAAGGTTGAGGGTCCCACCAGCGTTCATGATCACCCGGGAATAGAAATTCGTCAGCGAGATTCCTTTGATGTCCGTCAAGAAAGGGTTGGTCCCGACGTTGAGACCATTGAAAGAAAGAGATTCCCATTTCAGGAAATCCTCGGCATTGGCCTTATCGATCGAAGCGAAATTGGATAATGCAGCATTCCCTCTGTAGTTGATTTTAAACCCTTGATTACCCGCGCTCCCCAACAAAAGGTTGCCTGTTGTCGAGAAGGCCCCACTTGTAACGGTTATCTTTACTTTGTCAGCCCAATAGGATTGGAATGAGCCGATCTCAATACCCTTCAGGTCCATTTTCAGTTCTGCTGAGATAGGATCAATGCCGATCGATCCGGTGGTGGAAATCGTTCCCTTTTTGTTCAAAAGGAGAGAAAGAGAAAGTTTGCCCTTACTGTTTTTAGCAGTCGAGATCTTTTCTACTTTCAGGTCGAGGTTTTTGGCAGTCATGGTGACAGGCTCAGAAGGCGTGAAGTCAGAAAAAGAGATTTTGCCTCCAGTCATTTGTATCTCATCGATGTCCAAAGAGAAAGGTGCTGAGTCCGTGACTTTTTCAGGGACAGGTTTCGTCTTCTCCTCCTGCAAAAGGGATGAGACATTGAGCCTCCCTTTTTGATCACGCCGTATTTCTAATTCGGGGGATTGGATGGAAACTTTTGATAGATGGATGATCTTGGAGAGAGGTTCTGACGGAGCGATGGAGATATCAAATAGCGGAAGCCTCAAGAGGGGCTTTTTCTGCCCATCGTCCACGGCTATCTTTTTCAAGGAGACATTTCCTGAGACAGTAATGGAAGGCTTCTTATCCTTGGCTTCAATGAAAGAAATTTTTACCTTCGTATCCAGAAATGCTGAGACGATCTTAAAATTCATTTTCGTCGGAGCATAGGCAAGATAATAAGGGATGTCAAGATCGTTGATTGTGATATCAAAGGAGCTTTCACGCGAATCGGCGAAAGGCTTTGTTTGTCCCAGGATGGTATAAAGGGTTCCGTTAATCTTGGCTGAGAAATGGGGCTGGACGTATCTTTCGATATAGTAAGGAAAATTCGATAGAAAGGGGACGCCGATGTTCAATTCTCTGACAGCATGTTTTATCCGTTCGGGTTCGTCCGAGAAATCAATACTCCCATTTTCTATTTTAATGTTGTTCAGTGAAAACCGGAGGGGTTTGGATTTCTCCTTCTCCGGGGGCGCCGATTCCTTTTTTTCCATCAGATCGGAGAAATTATAAGATTTGTCCGCACGGCGGACGATTTTAATATAGGGGTTGGTCAAGCGAACCTCCTTAAGGATGAGAGCCATCTTAGGAATAGAAACGCTCTGGAGATTTAAGAAAAACTCATCAAAAGATACAAATGTTTCAGAGCTATCCTTGTCTTTTATCGTTAGACCTCTCACCGCCACCGAAAGGGCGTAAGGATTGATTTTGATCTGGTTGATGGTCACCGAACGATGAAGATTCTCGGAAAGTTTCTTTGTCAAAATAGATTTCAGGATCGGAGGCAGAACAAAAAAGCCAAGGAGGGTAAAGGCGGCAAAGAAGATGATGATGCCGATGAAAATCTTCTTCAAACGGGGCTTCAGCTTATTTTTATAAATCTCCAGTAATTTCTTGACCATAGGCCCACCTCCCTTAAGTAAAGAGTTAGCTCTGTAGGAAGCATCCCCATCATGATCAGTTTACCAAATATTTTAGGATAATCAACAAGATTCTATCGGCCACTGTAATGCCTCACCCTGTGATAGAAACCCACCGACATCACTGTCCCCCTTCCATTCCGAATCTATCTTTAAGCACCTTTAGTGCTTCTTCTCTGTTCTTGATCTCCCCCTCCACTTGCTTATGGCGAATAAAGCTCAGGATTTGTCCTACCTTCGGTCCGGATGAGTATCCCATGGCCATCACATCGTGCCCGGTGATCAAGGGTGGCGGATGGACAATATCCTTTTCCCTGAATAATTCGAGGGTCCGAAGACAGTGTGCTTCTACCACCTCATCATTCTGAACCGATAGGATCCCCCGGCTCGCTTCCTTATCGGCAAGCGAGAGAAGGACGAGTAAAGGGGTCTCATCCCCTATTTGATTGACCAATCTCCTGAAGGCCGTCTCTTTTGTCTCCCGGGACAGGTTCAGGATCCTCATGTGATTCTTGATCAGATGAAGAATTTTGTTTTCCATGAGGTTGGAGAAGCGGAGCCTTTCCATAATCCTCTCTGCGGCTTGAGCGGAGAAAGCTTCGTGGTAGTAGAAGTGAACCCTCCCTTTTTCATCCTTGGAGTAGGTATCCTGTTTGCCGATATCGTGGAAAAGCCCAGCATAGTACAAAGCAAGCCGATCTTCTTGATTCAGCGTGGTCTCCGGGTCGTTCCGGCCGATCCATTCAAAGGCCCATGATATTTTTTCAACAATGAGAAGGGTGTGAGAAAGGGCATCCAGATGGTGGTGTTCGTTTTGACCAAGGCTTGCTAAACCTTTCAATTCCGGGAAAAGGGAGAAGAATAAATTGGACTCATGGAGGAATTTCATTCCAACGGCGGGCTGAGGAGAGAGTAGGATTTGATCCAGTTCCATTCGGATCCGCTCTGCGGGAAGGCTGAGGATCTTCTCTCTCTTGAAGAAAATCTCTTCCTTCAATTCCTTGTCCATGGCAAAGCCTTCGAGGGTGCAGAGGTACCGGATCGCGCGCAGCATTCTCAAGGGGTCGAGGTCGATGGAACGGTTCGAGACGGTGCGGATCAACTTTTTTTCAATATCTTCAAGAGCTCCTTCCACCCAATGAAAAGTCGCATCTTGAAGAGAGAAAGCGACCGAGTTGACGGTGAAGTCTCTCCGACGAAGATCTTTCTCAATCGTTTCCCCCTGCAAAAAAGTGAGATCGATCGACATGCCCTCCTTGATGATTCGATAAGTGATGGTGCCCATCTCTTCCTTCCCCACCTTGAAGAAGTGAAGATGAAGCGCCTCCTCAATCGTTTCAATGAATGGAGAAGCATCCTTCGGCAAGGAGAAATCGTAGTCCTTTGTCCGGGCGCCGAGCAAAAGGTCCCTCAGATAGCCTCCTACCAGGAAAAAGGCAGTGTTCCTCTCCTTTGCCAGTCTCGACAATTCAGATAGGATGGGATCGTTAAGGATCTCTTTCTTCACCTGGTTCAGGTCCATCGTAATGCCTCACTGAAGCTTTGATCAGATTTTCCGATCGGGCAGGAATGTCTTTGAAAATCTTATGAAGCGGATGATCTGAAATCGTAATTGGCAAAGGCAACTTTCCTCAGTCATAGCACAGTCTTTTTATTGTCATAATATTTTTGTAGTTGAGGGACAAGCTGAGGTATCCGCTATAAGATTTTCTCTGACACCCCTGCGCGATCCCCGACTTTCTGCGGTAGAGTGAGGCATTACAGTCCATTCTGGGTACAGTTTGATAACCTCCTTTTTTTATGATAAGTTAGCCAGAGAAGAGCATATTCCATCAAAGGGAACCTGTCAATTGACAAAAACAATCAGGGAAGAGATAGAAGACCGGGAAGAAGAAATTCTTTCCCCTTTTGCGACATTGAGCTCAAAGTCGAAAGGCCGTCAGTTCCCTGAGAAAGAATGTTCCCTCCGCCCAGCGTTTCAACATGACCGGGACCGGATCATCCATTCCAAGTCATTTCGAAGATTAAAACATAAAACACAGGTCTTTCTCATTCCCACGGGTGATCATTACCGGACCCGCTTAACTCATACGCTTGAGGTTTCTCAGATTGCAAGGACGATCGCCCGATCCCTCCGCCTCAACGAGGACCTAACAGAGGCCATCTCATTGGGACACGATCTCGGTCATACCCCATTCGGTCACGCCGGGGAAGATACGCTGAACGAAATTGTTCCCGGCGGATTTAGCCATGCGGACCAAAGCCTGAGGGTTGTGGAAGTCTTGGAAAGAGACGGGAAGGGGTTGAATCTCACGTTTGAGGTAAGAGATGGCATTTTGAAACACAGCAAGGGAAAGGGCGAAATCTTGTGTGAGGATCCCGAAGCCATGGCCTCTACGCCCGAAGGGCAGGTGGTGCGCATTGCGGACATCATCGCTTATATCAATCACGACATCGATGATGCCATTCGGGGAGAAATCATTTCCCCAAAGGATATTCCCGACCACTGTCTAAAATGTCTGGGAAAAACCCATTCCAAACGGATTAATACGATGGTCAATGATATCATCCGGGAAACCCTGCGGTCCCGGAAAGCAAGGCTCTCCATTTCAAAAGAGGTCCTGTCGTCGATTTTGGACCTTCGGGAATTCCTCTGGGAGCATGTGTATGAGAACGAGGCTGTTCATGCCGATTTTCATAAGGCAACAAAAATTTTGAAGGAGCTTTATCGATATCTGGTTGACCACCCGAATTTTTTTTTGACGCTGACAAAAATGGAATCGCTTTACGATTCTTTGGAGCGGTGCGTATGCGACTTTTTGGCGGGCATGACTGACCGTTATGCCTTCAATCTTTATGAAAAAGTTTTTCTCCCCCTCCCCTGGGTCGTTTTATGAAAAAGAAAGATTCTGGGAAGAAGTCGAAAAGCCGTCGTTCATACAAGCGCATTGGGGTGATCATCCTTGGGGCGGGTGGAAGGGATTTTCATAATTTCAACACTTACTTTAGGAAGCATCCCAAGTACCGTGTTCTCGCTTTCACTGCCACCCAAATCCCGTTCATTTCCGATCGAATCTATCCCCGAAAGCTTGCCGGACCTCATTATCCCAAAGGCATTCCGATTTACTCGGAAGAAGAACTTCCTCGATTACTCTCAAAATATCCTGTGGACGAGGCCATCTTTTCGTACAGCGATGTCTCTCATGAAGAAGTGATGGATAAGGCGTCTCTGGTGCTCTCAGAGGGTCCAAATTTCATATTTCTCGGGCCGAAGGAGACAATGCTTAAGAGTCGAGTGCCAGTCATTTCCGTCTGCGCGGTCAGAACAGGCTGCGGCAAGTCGGTCATCACTCGAAAGCTGGCTTCCTTGTTGAAAGAGAGGGGGCTCAAGGCTTCGGTCATCCGTCATCCGATGGCTTACTGCGGGTTCAAGCCGGTCCTCCGATTTTCCGACATGAGGGATGTGGAGGAGGAGACTTGCACCATCGAAGAGAGAGAGGAATTCGAACCTCTCGTTAAGATGGGAATTCCCGTCTTTGCAGGCGTAGATTATGAGCGGGTATTGAGGATGGCCGAGCGGGAATCTCAGGTGATTGTCTGGGACGGGGGAAACAATGATTTCCCGTTTATCAGGCCCGATCTGGAGATTGTCCTCCTAGATGCCTTGAGGCCGGGCCACGAAAAGCGATATTATCCCGGAGAGGTGAATTTTAGGAGGGCTGACGTTCTGATCATTACAAAAGTGAATGAGGGGAGTGAGGAGTCGTTAGAAAAGATTCGAAAAAATATTTCTCTGATGAATCCTACGGCGGAAGTTTTGGAGGCTCCCTCTGTCATTCAGTTGGATTATCCGGAAAGGATCCGGGGCAAAAGGGTATTGGTCGTCGAGGATGGTCCGACTATCACGCATGGCGGGATGCCTGATGGAGCGGGCGCAGCCGCTTCGAGGAAGCTGGCCGCAGAATTAGTCGATCCGAGGCCTTACGCGACAGGTTCCTTGAAAGAGGCCTATGAGAAATATCCCCACATTGGTCGGGTGCTTCCAGCCATGGGTTATTCGGAGCTACAGATTAAGGACCTTGAGGAGACGGTCCGACGATCTGTTTGTGATGCTGTGGTCATTGCTACCCCGATGGATTTGAGAAGAAAGATCCGAATCGATCAACCTGTCGTGAGGGTTGACTATGATTTCAGCGTGGATCTCCAGCCTCTGATCGATCGTTTTGTGGACAAAAGGCTGCGATTTTCTTGACATTCCACGCTGCTTGTGATAGAAAATAACAATTCGAAGAATTGTGATCCGTCTTCTCCCGCCGAAGACAGGAGACCCGAGAGTGGCGAAGGAAATTTTAATTGCTGATTCGGACAAGGCCGATCAGGAAGAATTTCAAAGAATTTTTGGAGCCACCGATTACCGCCTGATCTTTTCGGAAAGCGGGGAGGATGCCCTGCTCCGGGCAAAGCTTCTTAAACCGGATATGATTATTGCTTCGGGGACGGGTCTTCATGAGATGGGGGGATTGGAATTATGCGGAGCTCTTAAAGGGGATCCAGAGTTCAAACACATCCCGTTCATTCTCGTGTCTAGTATTTTTGATGAGATTTCGGATAAGGATCGCAAACGCTTCCAGGCTGATGGGGTGATCTCAAAACCTCTCAGCGAAAATGAGGTTCTGAATTTGGTGGACCACCTGGTGGAAGAAGAGGGGGTCCGAAAGAAGGGGAAGATGGTTTCTGAAAAGCCGGGGGACTTCTTATTGGATGAAGCGGGGGAAGGGGAAGACGAAATCATCGAATTGGTCGATGTCGTGGGAGAACCCGAACCGAGGATGAGCATCGAAAATTTCGTCCCTCCAGAAAAAGAGAAATCCTTTGGGGAAATGACTTCTCTCGAGTCTTGGGAAAGACTGGAATTCAATGAAAAGCCGTTGGAGAAAGAACCTCCGCCTCGACCCGAGAAGGGGAGAGAGGAGATAAACTTCCAATTTAGGAGGATGCCCCCTGCAGAAGCACGGCCCGAGTCCGAGCTCTTTGAGAAGATCGAACTGGAGGAGATTCTCGAGAAGGTGGAGCAACTCAAGCCTTCTTTGGAGCAGGAGTGGCCTTCCGAGAAAGAGGTGAGGTACGCAGAAGAAAAGCCTTCCAAGAGGGAAGAGCCATCTGAAAAGTATTTGGACCTCCCGAAATTCGGAGAGCCCCCCCGAAAGGAAGCAAGAACGGAGCTACCGGAGGAAGAGCCTGTTTTGGTCGCGGAACCTAAGGAAAGGGTCTCAGAAGAAATTTTCTCCGTTGAGGGGCCTGAGTTGCATTTGGAAGAGGAAGAAGTCCAGCCCCTTCCTATTGAAGAACCTAAGAAGAAGATTCCTGGAAAAGCCGTTCCAATAGAGGAACTGGCGGAGGAAGAAGAACTCAGAGAGTTGCCCGAAGAGGAATTCCTGGAGGAATTTCTGGAAGAGATGCTGGGAGAGGAGGAAATCGGCGGGATCGAAAAGCCGAAGGAGGTCAGACCTAGAGAGGTCGAAGTCGAGGAGGTCCAGCTTGAAGAACTCGAAGCTCCAAGAATTTTCAAGGAGCAGATCAAACCCTTGGTGAGTGAAATGAGCAAACAAATCCAGGAAGGGAGCCCTTTAGTGAAAGTGGTTGATAAACATCTGGAAGAGGTGATCGCAAAGGGGATTCAGGATATGGTAGGCGATTTCATTACGAAGGTCCTTCCGATGATGACCCAACATATTATCGGCCTCACCGCTGAACGGATTGAGAAGATGGTAAAAGAGATTGTTCCAGATCTGGCAGAGAGGGCGATACAAGAAGAGATCAAGCGACTTCAGAAGGGAGAAAAGGGATAGGGAGGACGAAGGGTGCCTCAATGGCCTCAAAGGTTTTGGACAAATCTTACAATCCCCACCAGGTGGAGGACAAATGGTACCGTTATTGGGAGGAGCATGGATATTTCAGGGCCGATGAAGATTCAGAGCAAAAGGCTTATTCCATTGTAATCCCGCCTCCGAATGTCACCGGTGTCCTCCATATCGGACACGCACTAAACAACACACTTCAAGACATTCTGATTCGATTCAAAAGGATGGGGGGCTACAATGTCCTGTGGATGCCGGGGACGGACCACGCGGGCATTGCCACTCAGAATGTCGTGGAGAAGCAACTCTTGGAGGAGGGGCTCGACCGGCACACCCTAGGAAGAGAGAAATTTATTGAGAGGGTTTGGAAATGGAAAGAACAATCCGGGGGGACCATCATCAGCCAGTTGAAGAAACTGGGAGCTTCCTGCGATTGGAGCCGTGAGCGATTTACCATGGATGAGGGTCTCTCGGAAGCGGTCAAAGAAGTCTTCGTCCGCCTCTATCACGAAGGCCTGATCTACCGAAGTCATTACATCATCAATTGGTGCCCCCGATGCCAGACCGCCTTGTCCGACCTCGAAGTGGAGCATCATGAGGTTTCGGGAAAGCTCTATCATCTCAAATATTCCTTCAAGGACAGTGATCGATTCGTCGTCGTGGCTACCACCCGGCCGGAGACGATGCTTGGGGACACGGCGGTGGCGGTCAACCCGGAGGATAAACGGTATCAGGAGGTGATCGGGAAGAAGGTCATCCTTCCGGTGGTCCATCGGGAGATTCCCGTCATTGCGGATTCCTATGTCGATATCGAATTCGGGACGGGCTGTTTGAAGATCACCCCGGCCCATGATTTCAACGATTTTGAAATCGGTTTGAAGCACGACCTTGAGCAGATCAAAGTGATTGATGAAGCAGGCCGCATGAATGAAAAGGCGGGTCCTTATGAAGGGATGGATCGATTTGAGTGTCGGGAGAAGATCGTCGAAGATTTCGAGCGGGATGGGGTGTTGTTAAAGACGGAGGACTACCGGCACGTAGTGGGTCATTGTTACCGGTGCAAGACGATCGTCGAGCCGAACCTCTCTCTTCAATGGTTCGTCAGAACGAAGCCTTTGGCCAAGGCGGCCATCGAGGCGGTCCGGGATCGTCGGACCCGAATCATCCCCGAGGTCTGGGAGAAGACTTATTTTGAGTGGATGGAGAATATAAGGGATTGGTGCATTTCTCGGCAGATTTGGTGGGGGCATCGCATCCCGGCCTGGTATTGTGATCGATGCGGGGAAGTTATCGTATCCAAGGAGACACCCACCTCTTGTCCAAAATGCGGCGGCGATCATCTGACTCCGGAGACAGATGTCTTAGACACCTGGTTCAGTTCTGCCCTCTGGCCTTTTTCCACCTTGGGTTGGCCAAAGCAGACGAAGTTGTTGAAGCGGTTCTATCCGACCTCTGTCCTCGTGACGGGCTTCGACATCCTTTTCTTCTGGGTGGCCAGGATGATGATGATGGGCCTGAAGTTTATGGGTGACATCCCTTTCAGGGACGTCTATATCCATGGTTTGGTCAGAGACGAGAGGGGTGAAAAATATTCGAAGACGCGCGGAAACGTCGTCGATCCCCTTGACCTCATCGACCGCTTCGGGGCGGATGCCCTTCGTTTTACGCTCGCGGCGCTGACCATGCCCGGAAGCGATTTGAAACTTTCAGAGGCGAGGACCGAGGGCTACCGCCACTTCGTGAATAAAATCTGGAATGCGTCACGTTTCGTCCTGATGAATCTTGGAGAATCCGATATCGAAGAAAAAACCAGCGAGATTCCTGTCAGAGAGTTTAGCCTTCCCGATCGCTGGATTCGGGGAAGGCTAAACCAGGTCATACGGGATGTCCGGAAATCGTTGGAAGATTACAAATTCAGCGAAGCCTCCAATGCCCTTTACCAATTTGTCTGGCACGAATTCTGCGATTGGTATGTCGAGCTGGCCAAACTCTATCTCTATCAGGGGGGAGGGGAGAAGAGGCAGGAACTCACCAAACGGACGCTTTCGGAGGCACTCGATGCTCTTCTCAGGCTGCTCCATCCGTTTATGCCGTTTGTCACGGAAGAGATCTGGCAGCAGCTTCCCCGGCGAAGAGAGAATGAATCGATCATGGTTGCAGAATTTCCAGGACCGGACGAAAGATATGATGATGAATCCGCGGCCGATGAGATGGAACTGATCATCGACGTGATCAGCGCCGTTCGGAACATCCGTGGAGAGATGAACCTTCCTCCAGGAGAGCGGATCGTGGTTCTTTTGCGTACAAAGAGTGAGGAAGTGGAGAAGAGGCTGCGTGAAAATCAGTCATTTATTCAGTCCCTTGCACTGGTCAAGGGGTTTGAATTCGGCCGGAATCTTGAGAAACCACTTTACAGCGCTTTTGTAGCCGTCCGGGATGTTGAAATCTTTGTCCCCATGGAACGGTCCCGGATGGAAGAGGAAGCGAGAAGGCTGCAAAAGGAGATAGCGAAAATTGAGAAGGAGACAACGTTCGTTTTGAAGAAGCTCTCTAACGAGCAATTTCTTTCTAAGGCCCCCCCGGAGGTCGTTCAGGAAGTGAAAGAAAAAGCAATGGAATTCCGTAGCCAGCGTGAAAGACTGGAAGAAAGCTTCAATAAGATTAAAGGGATGCTAAAATAAAAATTGAACTTTTGCCGCCGGTGAATATTTATCGGTAAACACCATTTTTGTTTCCAATAGGGTTGAATGGATAGAGGAGTCGGACGAATGAAAATGGATATTGAAAAAGTCGCAAGGCTGGCCCGCCTTGAGTTGTCCGAGGAAGAGAAGGTGACCTTCGGGAGCCAATTAGAACAAATCCTCACCTACATGGAACAATTGAACCGACTCGATACCTCTGGATTGGAGCCTACTTCCCACGCCATCCCCGTCAATAATGTCTTTAGGGAAGATGAAGTCAAACCTTCATTTCCACAAGAAGAGGTGTTAGCCATTGCACCCGATGAGGAAGACGGGCATTTCAAGGTGCCGAGGATCATCGAGTGATCGTGCTTCGTGACGGTGACTCGTGTCGGCAAGACCCATAGAAAGATACAAACGTGAAACTCCACCAATTAACCATTCATCAACTGCACGCCCTTTTAGTTAAGAAAGAGGTGACTTCCAAAGAGGCCACCGAGACCCTGTACCGACGGATTCGGGAGACGGATGGTAGAATCAGGGCCTATCTTTTATTGACGGAGGAAGAGGCCTTCCGGCAGGCTGACCAAGTAGATCGGAAGATTGCCAAGGGAGAAGAGATTGGAGACCTTTCCGGGATCCCTCTCGGCCTGAAAGACATCCTCTGTACGAAAGGAATTCAAACGACTTGCGCCTCTAAGATTTTGGAAGGGTATGTCCCGTTTTATGACGCGACCGTGATCGGAGAACTTAAGAAGAAGGATGCCGTTTTTTTGGGAAAGCTCAACATGGATGAGTTTGCCATGGGCTCCTCGACAGAGAATTCGGGATTTCAAATCACGCATAATCCCTGGGATCTTGAACGGATTCCAGGAGGCTCCAGTGGCGGTTCGGCGGCGGCCGTGGCTGCCGATGAATGCATTGCTGCTCTGGGCACGGATACGGGAGGCTCGATACGACAGCCGGCGGCCTGTTGCGGAGTCGTCGGATTGAAGCCGACTTATGGCCGAGTGTCACGATATGGGCTGGTAGCCTTTGCTTCTTCTCTTGACCAGATTGGCCCGATCACAAAAGATGTGGAAGACTGCGCTATCCTGATGAATGCCATCAGCGGATACGACCCGCGTGACTCGACGTCTGTCAAAGAGGAAGTCCCGGATTATAAGCAGTCGTTGAAGAAGGATGTCAACGGAATCCGGATTGGAATTCCTAAGGAATATTTCATCGAGGGGATAGACCCGGAGGTGGAGAAGGCCGTCAGGGACGCGATCGATTTTTTTAGAAAGTGGGGAGCGGAAATTCAGGAAATCTCCTTACCTCATACGGAGTATGCAGTCGCGATTTATTACATCATTGCGACCGCGGAGGCGAGTTCCAATTTGGCTCGATACGATGGAGTAAAGTATGGCTTTCGCTCGAAAGGGTACCGGGATCTGATGGAGATGTATACTCAGACCCGCGCAAGAGGATTTGGAAAAGAAGTAAAACGGCGGATCATTTTGGGTACGTATGTTTTATCGGCTGGGTATTATGATGCTTATTATCGTAAAGCGTCACAGGTGAGGACTCTGATGAGAAAGGATTTTGATGAGGCGTTTCAAAGGGTGGATGTCATTGTGTCCCCGACCGCGCCCACACCGGCCTTCCGAATCGGCGAGAAGACAGAAGATCCCCTCCAGATGTACTTATCCGATATCCATACTATTCCGGTGAACCTGGCGGGGATTCCGGCAATTTCCATCCCGTGCGGGTTCAGCCGTCAAGGACTTCCCATTGGCCTTCAGTTGATGGGGAAGCATTTTGACGAAGGAATGCTCCTAAGGGTGGCTTACACGTTCGAGCAGAACACGGACTTTCATCTTAGGAAACCAAAACTTACTTAAGAGTTCGAGGGTTTTATCTTTATCATTCAGTCTTGAATTCTATTTCTATCTTTCGTATTAGTCTTTTGGTTATTACTCGAGCCCTTGAGCCCTTGAATCCTTGAACCCTTTATTGTTATTTCGTGTTGTCTCTGATCCAATCGAGATAAGCCGAAGAACCCTCCACGATCGGAAGGCTGATGATTTCAGGAACGGAGTAAGAGTGAAGGGACTTTACTTTTTTCTCCAACTCCCAAAATCTGTCTTTTTGCGTCTTGATGATCAATAACCATTCTTTTTCGTCCCAGATTTTTCCCTCCCATCGATAGATAGAGCGAATGGGGGAGATAAGGTTGGCGCAGGCGGCTAGATGCTCTTCCACCAGGGCATTCGCAATCTTCAGCCCCTCCTCTTCAGAACCGCATGTGACAAAGACAACGATGGGGTTGGACATACTCTCTATCGAGTTCCCGAAGCATACGGGGGGATCTGAAATATCAAATGCCAAAGTTCGCACGAAGTGATGAACTGAAAGTGAATCAAGTTCAAATCAAGTCCAAAGTTCAAATGTCAACAATATTTGGCATTTGAACTTTGACATTCATTTGGCATTTGAATTTTGAAATTTGGAGTTTCGCTCTATGTTGAAATCAGCGGATCATTAAACCCCGCAATCTTCTTCTTATCAACCTGGCCATCTTTAGTCCAGCCTCTTTTCTGATAATAGATATCGAGGATCGCATCGTAATCTTCCCGCTTTAAGATCTTCCCTGCATGGGGGCCTTCGGTCATTGCTAAGTTAAAGACCCTATCGGGAGGATAATCATCCTTCCGCGAGATACCGAATTTCATATTGATGGCCCGGGTGAGGTCATAAAGGTCATTAGACCGCCGGAGAAGTTCATCCAAGGTGGTTTCAATCCCTGTGACTGCTGAGTAGAATTCTGCATACTGATGTTCATTAAAGCCGAGCTCAATCCAGGGCAACCGGCAGACTCCCAGCATGTCGAACAGGGGCCTGAGTGTCTGGTGGTAAATCACCAGATCCGCCTTCTTTTCCAATGGCCAGTCCATTCCCATTTCCAACTCTTTGGCAATTGTCCACGCCCGCGCATGATGGGCTCCGATATCCGAAGTGGCATATCCCAACGCCATGGAGATGGCAATGCGGGCATCGTAAGCAGATTGCTCTAGGCCCTTTACTTGTGAAATGATAGGTCGGAGTTGGGGCCACTGTTTGATCACCCCAAGGCTTCCTTCAGCAAGAATATTCCCGATTCCCTTCCGATGCGCGATGCGATGCACCGTGTCTAAGATGGCTTCTTCATCTCCCCATTTGAGGTTGAGGCCGTCCAGGTCCTTTTCCGAAAGAAGGCCAGTCTCCTGCGCCTCCATCAGCACCCCGATCAGATTTCCGGTAGTGATCGTATCGATTCCGAGTTCGTCACAGAGTTGATTTGCCTTGAGGATGGCTGCAAAATTTTGGACCCCGATGTTGGGGCCGAACATGCAAGCTGTTTCATACTCGGGCCCTTCCACTACCGTTCCTCGATACTTTCCCTCTTTCACCAAACAAACGTTACCGCAGGCCATGGGGCAGGCGAAGCAGGAGGTATCACCGATCTTATATTTTGAGAGCATTTCGTAGCCATTGATCTTCTTGGCATGTTCGAAGACACCCTCTCTGAAATTATAGGTGGGCATGACGCCCGCTTCATTCACATAATCGATAACGGACATGAGGCCCTGTTCCTGCCAGAATGCAAAATTCTTATTCTCCCTCAGGCTCCGAAAGGAAACCTCCGAAACTTTTTGCAGCCTTGGAAGATCGAAAACAGGAAGGTCTTTAGACCCTCGGACAGCAATGGCCTTTATGTTCTTTGACCCCATGACCGCGCCGATGCCAGTCCTTCCGGAGTTTCTTCCCCAATCTGAAGTGACACAGGCAAATCGGACCCTCTTCTCTCCCGCAGGCCCGATAGTGGCTACCTTAATATGTTCATCCTTTAGATCCTCCTTGATCATCCCTTCGCTCTCGAGGCTTCCTTTTTCTTTCAGCTTCTCGTTGGGAACAACTCTTACTTCTCCATTGTCGATCCAGAGGTAGGAGAGGGATCTTGCCTTTCCCGATATGGCGAGGGCATCGAAACCAGCTTGCCGCAGCTCTGCTCCGAAAGAACCCCCCATGCTCGAATCACCATAAATTCCTGTTTCCGGAGAGATGGAGATAAAAGACGTTTTCCCCGAGGCGGGAAGGTAAAGACCCGCCAGAGGTCCGGGAGAAATCACCAGGAGGTTTTCAGGACCAAGGGGATCAATAGTTCCTTTTTGGAGCTGGTCCCAAACCAGTTTGGCTCCGAATCCTCTTCCGCCGATGTATCTCAAGGCAAAAGCTTCGTCAAATTCCAGAGGCTTTGCCTCTCCATGATCGAGATCGACCCAGAGGATATTCCAGAAATATCCGCCTTTAATCTTCCGCTTTTCCCTTTTCGATGTCGGCATACCTCAGAACCTTCCTTTCGCCCTTTTCCACGTACTCCACCTCTTTCATGTGCACATATTTTAAGACACTGGTCATCCGTTGAGCCTGACCCAAGACATGTTCCGGCAGAAAGAGAAGTGCATTTTTGGGGCAAGCCTCTACACAGCGTGGTTTTCCATTGCAAAGATTGCATTTAAAAGGCGTTTCGATTTCCTCGTGAAGAAAGACAGCGCCGAAAGGACAGGAGGTCACACATTGTTGGCAGGAGATACACTTCTCACTGTCGATATCATAGATACCGTCCTTGGTTGTGATGGCTCCAGTCGGACAATTCTCCATGCACTTGGCAACCTTACATTGTCGACAGACGATGGGCATTCGTATGATCGGGTGAGGGTAGACGACCATCACCCGAATGGCGCTCTTCTTGGGGTTGTTTACCCCGAAACGATTGATGGAGCAAACCAACTCGCAAATTTTACATCCCGAGCAGCGCTCAGCTACGACGGCCAACTTCCAAGACATATTTTTCTCCTTATTGCGTCACTTTCCCCTCATCGAGAGGCTTTGTCAAAACCCCCTTTTTGTCATTGCGAGCGATCGGAGGAAGCGCGGCAATCTCTTAGGCGTCATGCGGAACCTGGTTCGGCATCTCGTTTTGTCCATAGTTGTGATATCCTCAATCACACATCCTGAAATAGATCGGTTCATGATGGCGCCTCCAACGAATTTCAAATACCCTTGGTTAGACAAGGTTTGGTTACGTTTTATTTCCAATCTTAAGCTAAACTTCAACTATTACCTTAACATTAACATTGCATTGTTGTTACCTGAACTTATTATTCTTTTCTCCCCAATACTTTTCCAAAAGCTTTCAAAGCCTTCTCGATATCCTCAGCAGTAACGTCCAGATGGGTGACCAGGCGGATTAGTGTCTTGCCAACAGCATGGATAAGAACGTCTTCCTTCTTCATCGCTTCAGCCACTTGGAAACCTGTCATTCCTGTATTGGCGACATCAAAGATGACAATATTCGTTTCCACGTGTCTTGGATCGATGGAGATTCCTTTAAATTCTTTCAAACCCACAGCCAAGCGTTTTGCATTCTGATGGTCATCTCCAAGGCGTTCGAGGTGGTGGTCTAATGCATAAATTCCAGCAGCAGCAATAATGCCTACTTGGCGCATTCCGCCTCCAAACATTTTTCGAAACCGATGGACGCGATCGACAAACGGTTTGGCGCCTGCTACCAGAGAGCCAACCGGGGCCCCCAGTCCCTTGGATAGACAGACCGATACGGAGTCTGCCCACTGAGCATATTCGTGCGGGCCAATTCCTGTCTCCACGGACGCATTCCATAGCCTGGCTCCGTCGAGATGGACAAGAAGCCCTCTTGATTTGGCCAATCGGTAGATCTCAGCCATTTTTTCAACAGGAAAGATGGAGCCGCCGCCGCGGTTATGCGTGTTTTCAAGACAGACCAGTCTTGTGACAGGGAAGTGGTAATCCGAAGGTCTGACGGCTTCTTCGATTTGAGAAGCGTCAAGAATACCTCGTACACCTTTGAGGCATTGAAACTGAATTCCAGAGAGGACCGCTCCAGCCCCGCCCTCAAAGTTATAAGCGTGAGAAGAAGTTTCGGCGATCACCTCGTCCCCGGGTTGGGTGTGGGATTTGATGGACAATTGATTGGCCATCGTGCCTGAGGGGACGAAGAGGGAAGCCTCTTTTCCGAGCAACCTCGCTACCTTTTCTTGGAGGATGTTTACGGTAGGGTCTTCGCCGAAGACATCATCCCCCACTTCTGCCTCTGCCATCGCTTTTCTCATGGCAGACGTGGGCTTGGTCACCGTATCGCTTCTAAGATCGATAAACTCCTTCGTCATTCCAGGGTTATTCCTAACCACATAAAGGAAATACAATTTTAACCAATAGGTGTCAAGATGCGAAAAGGAAACTCCTTGCATTTCGCTGCCTGTTGCGTTATCTTGGTTTCCGGGGAGGTTAACTTCATTTCATGCTTGAACGGGCGACCACGATTCTCGCCTTAGCCACGTGTTTCTTCGGTTGCGCCACACAAGTCGCCACTCAATCCCCTTCCGCTCCCCAGGTTTCATCCCCTGCACCCCAACCTGCTCTCCTCTCTCGCCTTACCGTTTCGGATATTTCTTTGAACGAAACTGGAAAGATAGAGGTGATGCTTTCAAATACTGGAAAGGGGCCTGCTCCGTACGGAGTCGGGAGTTTGGCGATTTACGTGGATGGTCTCTTGAAATGGAAAGACTCTCTTGGAACCCTTCCGGATCAACGCTTTCTTGAACCAGGAGGCGCTGTCCTCTACACCACTCCGGTTGAGTTAGTCGGTAGGCACGACGTCCGGGCAGTTGTGGATGAGGGAGGGAAGACGGTTGAAGAAGATAAATTGAGTAATGTTTTTCCTAAGGTTTTGGGAAAGGAAAGATTGGAGACCAAACCCCTCCTTCCCGGCCTTCGCATTACCGACCTTTTTCTCGACACACAGAGGAAATTGTCAGTGACCCTTACCAACCTTGGAGACAGCCCGTTTCCCTTGAGGGCTGGGAATCTGAGGATCTCTGTCGATGGGCTCCTAGCTGGGAGTTATCCAATGGAAGGCCTTTCCAATCAGCCTTATCTTCCGCCGAAGGGAAATCTCATCTTCACCACTCCCTTAGCCCTTGTCGGCCGCCACGAAATTCTTGCCCGTGTCGAGTTCGCGAGCGAGGTGAAGAAGTCCGACGAAGAGGATAACAGCCTGAAGAGGATTCTGGACGGGCCTTCTGTTGGACCGGACATCGTGGTAAAAGATTTGGACTTGACAGAAGACTTAGAATTAATGATTATCCTCTCCAACGCCGGCGAAACCGATCTCCGTAAAGGCGCTATCTTTCAGATCCAAGTTTTCGTGAACGACCAGAGGATCTCGGAATTTGACCATTTTATTTCTGAGGTAATGAAGGCCAATTTCGGGAATCGTTACATCGTCGCCCCTCCTTATCGAGTCGAAATTGCTGGAATCTCCAGAATAAAGGTTTCTATCTCTCCGGAATTGCCTTCTGATGATATCCGTTCGGAAAATAATTCCCTCAAAAAGACCTTCGTCATCTTTCCGTTCAAGATCGGACCCCGGCGCGGAGAGGAATTCAATTTTTCCATCTCACCTCCTTCCACTCGGGGTGAAGCCCATGGGGAAAAGGTGAGGGCCGAGGCCAGATGCGAGGGAGGGAGCTCCGCCCTCATGCTTTCCTTCAAATTATCGGGAAGCCTCAAGGGAGGTCTCACTTTCTCAGGTAGAAGTCCCCTCAAAGTGGAATTTCCCGTCCCTGTTGAGGAGCTTCAAAAAGAGAGCGTGTGGAGTGTCTTGGTTACGAACCCTGCTGGTAAGAAAGTGGAAGGGCATCTTATCATCGAACATCCGTGACAGTAAGGAGCAGGAATGCAAGGAATCTATGTGCTTTTGGGTTTGATCGTGGTTGTGGGGGCGGTTCTTCTTTTCCTGATGGAACAGCGGTGGATGAGGAGGCTCGAGGAGATCAAAGCGGATTCATCGTCGCAACCGATGTGGGGCTTGATGCAGCAGCAATTGGAACAACTCAGAGGGCAGATGGGCGACGGACTTAACAAGAATATTTCCCTCCTCACTGAACAGTTGAGAGCCATTAATGAACAGGTGAATCAACAGCTTCAGATGGTGAACCAGCAACTTCAGAACTCGAGCGGGCAGATTGGTCAGCGACTGGACAGCGCCAGAGAGGTGATCAGCAAGGTGAGTGAAAAGCTCGGAGAGCTTTCGAAGACCAGCGAACAGATACACGAGGTAGGCAAGAACATCGCCACGCTTCAGGAGATTCTTCGGCCTCCTAAATTGAGAGGAGGCTTGGGCGAGCAATTTTTAGGAGAACTGTTGTCCCAGATTCTTCCGCCCGAATTCTTCACCCTTCAGTACACATTCTTGAGTGGAGAGAGGGTGGATGCAGTGGTGCGAATAGGCGAAAAGCTTGTTCCGATCGATTCCAAATTCCCTCTGGACAATTTCAAACGAGTCGTCGAATGCAAGACCGATGAGGAGAGAAGGACTTACCAGAAGATTTTCTACAGAGATGTGAAGAAACACATTGACGACATCGCCAATAAATATATCCTGCCTCAAGAAGGGACCTACGATTTCGCCTTGCTCTACATCCCCGCGGAAAACGTCTACTATGAAACGATTACCAAGGATGAGTCCTTCGGGGAAGAGAAGGGGGTCTTGAACTACGCACTGACGAAAAGGGTGATCCCCGTCTCTCCGAACTCCTTTTATGCGTATCTCCAGGTCATTATTCTCGGGTTGAAAGGGTTACAGATCGAGAAGGATGCGCTCAAGATCCAGGCCTTGCTTTCGGGGCTGAAAAAAGATATCGGAGGCTTTCAAGAGGATTTTCAATTAGTGGGAAAACATCTCGTTAATGCCGTGAATAAGTTCGAGGAAGCGAGGAGACGATTGGATAAATTCAGTTTTAAATTGGACCAGATCGAAGGCCAGCCCTCGTTGCCTTTTAAGGAGAAAGAGGACGAAATAAAAAATTCATGAGGACACAAGGTTAAGGTTTAGAATAAGGGCTGGCTAAACTTTTTCGGATGGATTTGGGGGAAGAAGATGGATGCTGTGAATCCAGTCGTCGAAGCCATTAGAAGGAGAAGGTCCGTGCGTCAGTTTACCAAGGAACCGGTTTCGGACGACGAGCTGGATCGGATCCTTGAATCCGCTGTCTGGGCCCCTTCGGGAAGAAACAACCAGCCCTGGAAGTTTGCCGTCGTCCGGGATCCGGTGTTGAAGGAGTCCTTAGCGACCCTCACCCACTCTGGATCCATCATCCAAGGGGCTCCGATCTGCATCGGGGTCTTCTTGGATCATTCGAGAGTTTATGACAGAACAAAGGACGTCCAGGCCGTAGGGGCCTGTATTCAAAATATGCTCCTCGCCATTCACTCCCTGGGATTAGGAGGAGTATGGCTGGGAGAGATTTTGAAAAACAAAGAGAAGGTAGGAGAGTTATTAGGGGTGGGTGGAGATTTAGAATTGATGGCCGTCGTGGCATTCGGCCACCCGGCAGAAAGATCGGGCGTTGGAGAAAGAGATCCCTTGGAGAAAGCCGTTCTTTTGAGAAGGTAGTGAAGCTCTTCCCGTCCAGTTAAGACGGGATAGTACACGGCCAGGCTTTCCGGGGTTATAATATCATTTTTTGCAACCCTTAATCCTGCCTTCCGGGTACATTCCGGTCACAAGACTGTTCATGGAGAGGATCCCCACCAGGGAAGAATGCTTGAAGCTGATGGAGCAACACGGGATGTTGGAGCATATTATTCACCACAGCCTCGAAGTGGCAAGAGTGGCCCTCTTTCTGTCCCTGGAGTTGAACAAGAAAGGGCAAAGGATCGATATCGCTTTAGTGGAGGCGGCCTCTTTATTGCACGACTTTGCCAAAACTGAGTGCCTTAAGACAAAGGAGGATCACGCCAAAATGGGCTGTCAGCTCTTGAAAGGAATGGGATACGAAAGGGTAGGGGAGGTCGTGGCGCAACATATCAGGTTAGAGAAAGAAGGAAATCCATCGGCCGTCTCTGAAGAAGAAGTCGTAAACTATGCGGATAAACGCGTGATGCATGATCGGATTGTTCCGTTGGAGGAGAGGTTTAAAGATCTCATAGAGAGATATGGCAAACAGCCGAGCGGCAGGAAGACCTTAGGGCAACTAAACAGGGAAATCCGTCGCGTTGAGAATAAAATCTTTATGATTCTGCAGATTGACCCCAATGCCTTGGCATCTGGATTGGTAAAAGAGATGCCACAGTTTTAGTGTCCCTTTGGGCGATTCCAATGGAAACGGGAATCCAGGAGATCGGGGGAGAAAACTGGATTCCTGCCTGCGCAGGAATGTCGCGGAAAAAACGGGGAAGTTTCAATATGAGGAGGTTTTATATAATAGGAAATGTCATGGATAAGAAGATTAAATTCTTGAAAATAAAGACTTGACTTTTAAAATGGCGATAGGCTATGATGGGCATCGTTTTTAGTAACCCGATACCATTCTCTATCACAGAAAATATTTCCCCCAATAAAAGGAGGTGATTTACATGACGAAGGCGGAATTGATCGCCAGCATAGGGAAGGAAGCCAAGCTCTCGAAAGCGTCAGCTGAGAAGGCCCTCAATGCATTTACTAATACGGTGACCAAGGCATTAAAAAAAGGAGACAAGCTGGCCTTAACAGGATTTGGAACCTTCTCTGTGGCGAGGAGGAGGGCAAGAACGGGCAGAAATCCACAAACTGGAAAGGAAATCAAGATTCCTTCCACCAGAGTGGCAAAATTCAAAGCAGGTAATCTGCTGAAGATTGCGGTAAAGTAATCTCTAATAGATTAAATCCTGTTTTATAAACCTTGAAAAAGAGGGGAAGAAGATGAATTCCTCCCCTCTTTTTGTTATCGGAAGAAAGCAAGAATCTGGTCTCCGAGGAATAGCATATAAACAGGTTATGAACATCAAGGTTTGGTAAGTCCTCTGTTAAACCACAAGATGTTGTGTTTTGTCAGCCATAAGCCACAAAGAAATAACCTATTGAAAACTCAGGATATTTTTTGAATCGATTTATGCTCAAATCTAATTACGTAAAAGAATTGAAGAGCTACGTACCGCGGAAGCATATTTTTCAACAGGAATTGAACATCGGAAGAACCCACTCTTCTAAGCCTTGATTTTTCTGCATCCGATGGCAGCACTGCCTTCTTTCCCTTGATCTTGAACCTCTTGCTTCACTCGTCAGCAGGAGATAGCGATGGAATCAACAAAAGAAGGGGGCCCACATGGCTATCGTAGGAAAGTCCTATCATGGAGAAGCATGCATTATTCGCGTTCAATATATCAGGACTTTCCTGTGACCCTGTTTGGATTTTTCCTCTTTCTTGAGCTGTACTACTTATCATTTGACAGGGGAAAGAAATAGAAAAGAAATAGAATTGAAAGACAGAGGGCTTTTTGTTATCTTTAGTAGACTATTGCTGTCCATAGGGCTGGCTGATGAAACATGTCATTCTTGGAACTGCGGGGCACATTGACCACGGAAAGACCTCCCTTGTGAAGGCTCTTACAGGCGTGGATACGGATAGGCTCAAGGAGGAAAGGGAAAGAGGGATTACCACTGAACTCGGATTCACCTTCTTAGACCTGCCTAGCGGGATACGGCTTGGAATCATTGACGTCCCTGGCCATGAAAAGTTTGTAAAACATATGGTGGGGGGGGCTTGGGGGATCGACCTGGTTGCTTTGATCATCGCTGCGGACGAGGGGGTCATGCCCCAGACGAGAGAGCATTTAGATATTTGTAAACTTTTGAAAGTGAAAAAAGGGCTGGTTGTTCTGACCAAGATCGATTTGGTTGACCGGGAATTATTGGAGTTGGTTAAGGAGGAAGTGCGCGAAATAGTCCAGGAAACTTTCTTAAAAGACGCCCCGATCCTTGCCGTTTCCTCGGTAACAGGGGAAGGGATTCCTCAACTCCTTTCCACACTTGATTTGCTCTCACGAGAGATTGAGGGAAGATCGGCGGATGGCTTATTTCGCTTGCCGATCGACCGTGTCTTCATCATAAAAGGTTTTGGAACCGTTGTGACGGGGACCATGATTTCCGGTAGCCTTTCTTTGGGAGAGACAGTTCAAATCCTCCCTTCAGGGGTAGAAGGGAAGGTCAGGAACCTCCAGGTCTATAATAAAAGCGTAGAAAAAGCCTTTGCAGGGCAGCGAACAGCCGTGAATCTGCAAGGAATCGAGACGTCGGCAGTCGAGAGGGGGGACGTTCTCATACGGCCAAACACCCTTAGACCGACAGAACTTATTGATGCTTATCTTGAATATCTACCCGATGCGCCCAGACCCCTGAAGCACCGGACCAAGCCGAGATTTCATATCGGCACCTCTCTCACCCACGCATCCATCTTTCTCCTCGATCGGGAAGAGCTGCCGCCAGGAGAAGGAGGCTTCGTCCAACTGCGATTGGAACGCCCGGTGGTGGCTTTACCCCAGGACACCTTTGTCATCCGGGGTTCTGCAGCGATCCAAACCATAGGTGGAGGAGTTGTTCTGGACGGTCATCCGGACAAACACAGGAGGTTTTCCTCTTCAGTAATCGCCGATCTGACGCTCCTCAAAGAGGGTACGAATGAACAAACGCTCCTGCAGCACATTCAGCATGCAGGGATGGGGGGTATTACCCTTGAAAATCTATTAAACCGAGTCGAGATGTCGCCCGCTGAGGTTCAGTCTGTCATTAGAAAGATGGTAGAAAGACAAGTTCTTTTACTCATCGATCCTGAAAAACTGAAAGTCATCGAGAGGGGACAATATCACGCTCTGAAAGAATTGGCTCTGACGCAGTTGAGAGAATTTCATCAGAGATTCCCAATGAAATCTGGATTATCCAAAGAGGAACTAAGGACGAAGCTTCCTCCGGAGGTGGAAATCAAGCTTTTTCAAATCCTCATCAATCAGCTCATCCAATCGAAAGAAGTTGTGTTGGAGAAAGATAAGTTGAGGCTTCCCAGCCACCAAGTCTCGTCTACCGATGAGAAGGGTTTGGTAAAGCGGGTGGAGGAAGCCGTTCTGGAGGGAGGACTTCAACCGCCCTCTCCGAAAGAATTGTCGGAGCAATGGTCTGAGAAAGAGGAAGAGGTTCGGGCCATTTTTGAACATCTCGTCCACCAAGGGACATTGTTCAAAATTAAGGGTGAAATTTATCTCCATCAAGTCTCGTTCGAAAACCTGAAACAGGAATTGGTCGCCTATTTAAAGAGCCATCGAGAGATTACCACCCCTCAGTTTAAAGAGATGACCAAGGTCTCAAGAAAATATGCTATCCCTTTCATTGAGTACTTTGATCAAATCAAATTGACGCTTCGGCTGGGGGAGAAGAGAGTGCTGAGGGGGACTTCCCAGAGTCCTGAAAAAAAGTTATCATAATTTTACATACAAAGGATGATTTGAGATGACGAGGACAAAAAAGATTATAAAAAAGAAATTAAAAAAGCCTGATGAATTCATCACTCTTACCGAAAGGACCTTTCTTTTTATCACCCACCATTCCAGGTCTATCGCGGTAGGGGCGGGGATTGTTCTGATCCTCCTACTGTGCATTTTTTCTCTTGAAAAGTGGAAAAAGAAAAATGAGGAGAATGCCTACCTGATGTTTCATTTGGCCGTGGAAAGTTATCAAATGGTCAGTTCTCCGTACCGCGACGGTTCGCCCCAAGAATATAGAACTGTTTTGGAAAAATTTGATGAGGTCATCACAAAATATCCGAGAACTTCGTCGGGGGAAATCGCATTGCTATTTAAGGGGAACATCTATCTTCGGTTGGGTGAATTTGACGATGCCATTAAAGCCTACGAGGCCTTTCTGGGAAAAACGGGGAAGGAAAAACTTTTTCGGTCATTTGCTCTGGACGGGCTTGGTTACTCTTATGAAGGTAAGAAAGAATATCAAAAGGCAGCGGATGCTTACCAAAGGCTCGTTGGTTTGGGGGAGGGTTTCCAATCAGCCAATGCCTATTTAGGGCTGGGTCGGTGTTATGAAAAGATGGGAAAGACTAAGGAGGCACTTGAAAATTATAAGAATTTCATAAGCGTTTCTAAAAAGTCGGAGACGACGAATATCGTTTTGAGAAAGGTCTCCGACCTCGAGAAATAAGGCGGACGTGGAAAATGACTTAAGCAACAAAAATCGGCGTCACATATATATCCATGCCAGTAAATTGTGACTTCCGTTTTGGACTAAGCCAACAGGAGCTCTATGAGAAAAATAATGAGTGGAAATGAAGCCATGGCGAGAGGAGCTTTCGAAGCCGGGGTAAAGGTAGCTGCTGCGTACCCCGGCACACCGAGCACAGAGATTTTAGAAACCGTCGCTAGGGAGTACAAGGAAATTTATGCCGAATGGTCGCCCAATGAAAAGGTGGCGTTGGAAGTCTGCTTTGGGGCCTCCTTGGCAGGTGCCCGAACAATGGCCTGTATGAAACATGTCGGGGGAAACGTGGCGGCTGACCCTTTTATGACGCTCTCCTATGTCGCCTCCGGCCGTCAATTTGGGGGAGATGGAATATCCTGAAGCCATCCCCGAGACGATTCGATCAAGAATTAGAAATTTTTACCTGGTAAAGGGAACGGAGATCGCACTGCAGTTAGGGGATGCCCGGGGGGGCAAATGTCGTGCTCTTAGGTGCCATGTCGAAATGTTTTGAGGTCGATGAAAATCTTTGGCTAAAGACAATTCTGAATTACCTTCCTCCAAAAGTTCATGAATTGAACAGGAAAGCGTTCTCAGCCGGCAGAGACTAAATCTCATGACCTCGATCGAGTCCCCTGGTGCCCATCTGCGTGAAATCCCGCTTTGCTGCACGAAGGCAGGGAGAGAGTGGGGGGGATGGGAAAATGAATGACCGACCGACTCCAAATTCCTCATTTTTCGCTTAGACATACCTTAGAGTGCGGGCAATTTTTTCGATTTACCAAAGTTTTCGATACCTACATCGTTCATTCCTCGGATCGGATTTTTTCCCTCTGGCAGAAGGGAGATTTCCTTTTCTATGAGGGGATTGAAGAACCTCTCCTGATCCATTTTTTCAGACTGGAGGAATCTTTCGATTCCATATTGAAGGAGATCGACCGGGACCCGGCGATCCATCAAGCCATACGAGAATATCGAGGGATGAGACTGATCCGACAAGATCCATGGGAATGTCTACTTTCGTTCTTATGCTCTTCGGCGAAGGCTGTCTCGCATATCCGCTGTATCATCGAACATGTCTGCAGATCCTCGGGAGAAAAGGTTGCCTGGGGAAACTACGTGGGTTACCGATTTCCTGAACCCGAATCCATAAAAAATCCGCTTCAGCTAGAATCGGCCAGGGCAGGGTTTAGAACACATTACCTGGTGAATGCCAGCCTTTGTACGGACCGGAAGCAGCTTCTCCTGCTCAAAGAGTTACCTTATAAGACGGCTAAAGAAAATTTGATGCGGCTTCCCGGCGTGGGGAGAAAGGTTGCCGATTGCGTCCTCCTCTATTCCCTGGATTTCCTTGAAGCCTTTCCAATGGATACTTGGATAAAAAAGGGTTTACAAAAGATTTATTTCAAGGGGAGAAATACCGGAGAGAAGGCGATGGAGGATTTTGTATCGAATCATTTCGGACCCTATGCAGGGTATGCCCAGCTGTATCTCTACCATTTCTGGAGAAACCACCCGTAACCCCCCTTCATCCCCCCTTAAGTTAAGGGGGGAATAGAGAGGGGTTTAAGCCTCAGAATCCTCGGGTCATGCCTTCACAATCTTCCTCTTCCATCGATCCATGCCCTTCGTTACATTCCGAGTATCGATGACAAGGGGAGCGAGCCTGACAATCCGCTGATAATCGATGCTGTGGTCTGTGACGACCACGGCCGCATCGATTTGGCGGAGGAGTCGCTCTGTGAGAGAGGAAGATTTTAGCTTAAAAGAGTATTTTCTAAAAGAGGGAAGCGACGGGATATACGGGTCATGATAGAGGATGGTCGCCCCTTTTTTCTGGAGGAGATTCATGATGGCCAGGGCAGGAGATTCTCTGGCGTCGTCAACATCTTTTTTATAAGCGACTCCCAAGATCAAGATTTTTGATCCTTTTATACTTTTCCCCCTACCATTCAGGGCATCTTGAATCTTGGCGACGACATAATAAGGAATGTGAACATTAATTTCTCCTGCCAAGAAAATAAATCTTGTTGTGAAATCATATTCACGGGCTTTCCAGGAGAGATAATAGGGATCGATAGGAATACAATGGCCTCCCATACCAGGACCCGGATAAAATGGAGAAAACCCGAAAGGCTTGGTACTGGCGGCTTCGATGACCTCCCAAATGTCTATGCCCATTCGGTCCGCTAACATTTTCAATTCATTGACTAAGGCAATATTTACGCTTCGGTAAATATTTTCGAGGAGTTTAGTCAACTCTGCGACTCGAGGGGAGGAAACGGGTATAACTTTCTTGATGATTTGACTGTATAGGGCTGTGACAACTTTTTGACAGGATAAAGTCACTCCGGCAACAACCTTTGGAATTTGGTGCGTTGTGAATTGCTTGTTTCCCGGATCTTCCCTCTCTGGAGAAAAGGCCAGAAAGAAATCCCTCCCGACCTTCAAACCACTCGATTCCAATCGGGGAAGAATCAGTTCTTCAGTGGTTCCTGGATAGGTCGTACTTTCCAGAACGATCAGTTGACCTTTCCTAAGATTCTGGAGAGCGGCTTCCGTTGTTTTTTCTATGTACTGGAGGTCCGGCTCCATTTTTTCAGTCAGGGGAGTGGGAACGCAGATAAGAATGCAATCGGGTTTATGAAGGCGTGAAAAATTATCGGTCACATCGAAGTGTCCGCTCCGGATGAATTGCGAAATACGTGAGGAGGGAATGGATTTCAAATAGCTCTTCCCTCTCTTTAAGGTGACAACTTTTTTGGAATCGACATCAAACCCCAAGACTCTGAAATCTTCTTCACAAAACCTTAAAACCAGAGGGAGGCCGACATATCCCATCCCGATGATCCCGATGAGCGCCTTTTTTTGGCGGATCTTTTGGATGATTTCATTAGCCCTCTCCAATAACTCCATAGTTCCTCTCACCGATTCGCAAGGGGGTTCAAGGATTCAAGGGTTCAAGGATTCAAGTAATTCTTCTGATAAGGTATTTCACTCGACCCCTTGACCACTTGACCCCTTGGACCCAGTCCTTCGATAGAATGCTTTGATTCGGTCCACGACCGCCACCTGTTGATCTTCTGTCAGCTCAGGATAGATAGGGAGAGCTAAAACCTCTTCACAAGCCTTCTCGGAATTCGGGAGATCTCCTCGACGATATTTCAAAAAGGAATAGCATTCCTGCAAATGAAGGGGCACTGGATAATAGATGTCTGTTCCTATGCCTTCCTCTGAAAGGTATTGTTTCAGCCGATCTCTTTCCGGAACACGGATTACAAACTGATGAAAGATGTGCCGGTTCTGATATTGAATAGTCGGGAGCCTAAGGCCATTTACAGAAGAGACAAGATCCCGGAGCAGCAATTGATAGCGCTCAGCTTTCTTTTGTCTTTCTGCGGTCCATTTCTCCAAGTACTTAAATTTCACTAGTAGAATGGCGGCTTGAATCGTATCGAGGCGACTGTTGATCCCAATCTGTTTATGGAAATATTTGGGCTGACTTCCATGGACCCTCAGCAGTCGAATCTTCTCTGCCAGGCTGACGCTATCCGTTACGACCATTCCCGCATCTCCAAAGGCGCCCAAATTTTTTGTGGGGTAAAACGAAAAACATCCAAGGTCTCCTATTTGTCCAGCCCGGCGTCCCTCTGACACGGCATCAGGCCTGTACTCCGCTCCCAATGCCTGGGCAGCGTCCTCGATGACAAAGAGCTTTTTCTCTTTGGCTATTTTAAGAAGAGGGTTCATATCTGCACATTGCCCAAAGAGGTGAACGGGAATGATAGCCTTTGTTTTCGAGGTGATCTTCTCCTCGACTTTGCAAGGGTCAATGTTATAGGTTTCTTGGCTGATATCCACAAAAACGGGGATAGCACCGAGGCGGGAAACAGAACCTGCTGTCGCAAAAAAAGTGAAGGGAGGAAGAAGGACCTCATCACCCCCCCCAACCCCTAACGCCATCAGGGCTAAAAGCAAAGCGTCTGAACCAGAGGCGACTCCGATGGCATATCGGGTCCGGCAATATCGAGCAATGGTTTCCTCCAGAGCCTGCACTTTAGCTCCCAGGATGAATTGCTGGTTTTGAAACACTTCGTCTATTGCAGACTTGATTTCATCTCCGATGGATTTAAATTGAGTTGACAAATCAAAAAAGCGAACCTTCGTTTTCATCAACGCTCTCTTTTCTCAAGTCAATATGCAGTTTAATTAAGACAAAAAAAATTGATAGTCAAGGTAATCTTTCATCGCTATAATAATGTTCATGAGGCGAAAGATGAATCTTGATTCCGTTTCGATCATATTGGCCAGGCCCAAATTCCCGGAAAACATCGGTTCGGTGGCCAGGGCGATGAAGAATACGGGATTGGGCCGATTGATTGTCGTCAACGGATCTTCTCCTCTCCATGCGAACGCGTATAAATTAGCCTCAGGAGCTGAAGATATTTTGGAAAGGGCAGAGGAGTATTTTACATTACGAGAGGCGATCTCTGAAATGGGGTGCGTGGTCGGAACGACTTCACGTGGAGGAAAAGGGAGGTGTCCGGATCTGACCCCGGAAGCCTTGGCAAAGAAGCTTACTCCCCTCTCACAGAAGAATTTGATTGGTCTGGCCTTTGGTTCTGAAAAAGAGGGATTGACCAATGAGGAATTGTCTCTCTGTCAATTCTGCGTCAGGATTCCTTCCGTTGAGTCTTTCCCGTCCCTCAATCTTGCACAAGCCGTGATGGTGGTCTGCTACGAGTTATTTCAAGCCTCAGCAGAGATTCCAAAAGCCCCGGTCCGATTAGCACAGTCCGAACAATTGGAGAGGATGTTTGAACATATGGAAAAGACGCTCATCCAAATCGGGTTCCTGGACTCCAAACATCCCAAAAGAATCGTGCGAGTGCTCAGACGATTATTTGGAAGAACCCAGATGGATGAAAGAGAGGTTCAGATCCTGCAGGGTATTTGGAGCCAGATGGATCACCGTATCAGAATTGGAAAAAGACCTGTAAGTAAGGGGGGAAAGAATGTTTGAGAAATGGATAGGAGTGATTTTATTTTTGTTCATGGTAACGGGATTATTAGAGGTCAAGAATGGTCATGCTTCTATCCCTCTTCCCAAGCCTTCTTCGGATGGGAAGGTTTCTGTCGAAAAGGCCATCAAGCAGAGGCGAACCATTCGAGATTTTCAAGAAAGAACTCTTTCCCTTAATCATCTTGCGCAACTTTTATGGTCTGCACAGGGAATCACGGATTCGACAAAAGGGAGAAGGGTTGCCCCTTCTGGAGGGGCCCTATATCCTTTGGATATTTACATCCTCATCGGAGAGAATGGTGTTGAAAAGATGGAAACCGGAATTTATCACTATTTGCCGAAGGAACATTCCATGTCGATGATCTTGAAAGGAGATCGTCGAAGGGAGATTTCCTCAGCGTCTTTGTCTCAGATGTGGATGGCCAAGGCCCCCGTCACCTTCATCATTACAGCGGAATATAGAAGGATTACTTGAAAGTATGGTGAAAGAGGGATCCGATATGCTCTCATCGAAGTAGGGCATGTGGGTCAAAATGTGTTTCTCCAAGCAGAAGCCTTGGAATTAGGGGCTGGGATTGTTGGAGCATTCAACGATTTGGAAGTTTCAAAAGTGGCAGGTCTACCTCCCCAACACGAACCCTTATTGATGATGCCGGTGGGGTATAAGAAATAAAAAACCCCTTTTCTGAACCATTGATGAAAAGGGGTCGATGGAATTCAATGAGACATCAAAGTATCTTCTGAAAGTGATCTTACTACTTCTTCAAAAAAGGGCTGATGATATCAATCGGCACGGGGAAGATGGTGGTTGAGTTCTTCTCAGTGGCGATCTCCGCTAAGGTCTGAAGGAACCTTAGCTGGAGGGCTGTGGAATTGGTACTGATCACATTGGCAGCCTGAGTCAATTTTTCTGCAGCCTGGAATTCACCCTCGGCATGGATGATTTTGGCCCTCTTCTCCCTTTCTGCCTCGGCCTGGCGGGCAATTGCCCTCTGCATATTCTCCGGCAGATCTACCTGCTTGGTTTCCACGAGAGAGACCTTGATTCCCCATGGTTCTGTGTGCTTATCTAAGATATCTTGGAGTTTCAGGTTGAGTTTGTCTCGCTGGGCCAGCAATTCATCCAAATCCGCCTGCCCGACAACGCTCCGAAGTGTGGTTTGGGCCAATTGGGAGGTGGCATAAAGATAATTCTCCACTTCGACGACCGCCTTGTTCGGGTCTATGACGCGAAAATAGACAACAGCATTTACCTTAATGGAAATATTGTCATGAGTGATCACATCCTGGGGGGGTATGTCCAACACCACTGTTCTGAGGCTGATTCTTAACAACTTATCGACTCCTGGGATAATGAAGATGATTCCTGGCCCCTTGGCGCCGATCAGCCTTCCCAGTCGGAAGATAACCCCCCGTTCATATTCCCTGAGGATCTTGATGGCTGAAGCAGCAAGAATGAGTAAAAAGATAATAAGAAATATGATCCCTGGTGATATTGATGCGCCCATATCATTCCCTCCTTATTCTGTTTTTTTCACCTGCAGTCTCAAACTCTTTATCCCTATGACTTGAACCTTCTCTCCCATTTCGATGTTCACATCACTAACGGCATTCCAGAACTCTCCATGTATGGAAACTTTTCCCTCCGGAACAATGGGGGTGGAAGCGATTCCTACTTCTCCTATAAGGCCTTCCATTCCCGTGGTTGGTTTTTTCAAGCGTGCATTGATGGCCCTGGTTACAGCAAAAATGAAGAAGGCTGCGCTTACAACAACTGCGGATATGATTACACTCAAAGAGACTCTCATATACTCCTCGGGACTCTGAAACAACATCATAGAGCCTAAGAAAAGGGAGATGACGCCACCGACGGCTAACAATCCATGACTCACCACTTTGATTTCTGCGATAAAGAGAATGATGGCAAATAAGATCAGTGCCAAACCGGCGTAATTGACCGGAAGCATCTGTAATGCGTAGAATGCAAGAATAAGGAAGATTCCACCCACCACCCCTGGCAAAATGGCCCCAGGGCTCGAAAGTTCAAAGAAGATGCCATAAATTCCCAGCATGAGAAGGATGTAGGCGATCGTAGGATTAGAGATAATATCCAGGAGCCGGTCCCGCCAGCTCATCTGAATGGCTTGAGGTTGAACTCCCTTCGTGTGAAGGGTTCGAGCAACTCCGTCGAACTTTATAACTCTTCCATCAACCTTGTCGAGAAGGGTTGGAATATCCTGGGCAATGAGATCAACAACATTGAGTTTGACTGCTTCCTCCTCAGTGATGGAAACGCTTTTCGTCACTGCCTTTTCAGCCCAATCCACATTTCTCCCTCGAGTCTTAGCAATGTTCTTGATAGAGGCAACCGTATCGTTGACGATCTTTTCCGTCATCGTCTTGCTTTCTTTTCCTTCCCCCCCCATTGTGACAGGATGGGCTGCTCCGATATGAGTGCCAGGAGCCATCGCGGCAATGTTCGCAGCCATGGTGACAAATACCCCAGCAGAGGCCGCGCGTGCTCCACTCGGAGCAACATAAACGATAATCGGGATCGTGGAGGCGAGTTCTTTTTTGACGATTATTCTCGTCGACTCCAATAACCCTCCAGGAGTGTCCAATTTGATGATCAGACATTGGGCACCTTTTTGCGTGGCCTCGTCTATTGAATCAAGAATGAATTTGGCGGTAGCAGGGTTAATGATTGCATCTACTTCGATGGTAAAGACGGGTGCCTTTTCCTGGCTTGGGATCTCAGCAACAAGAGCCAAAAGAAAAAAGACTGAAAGAACTAATAAGACTTTGTTTCTTTTCAAGGTTTTTCTCCCGAGCTTTCTACTATCCCACAAAACGTATAGATTGTCAAATCAACTCAGGATGTCTAAATCTTAATCCTCATGAGGTCTTCTGCCAGGATGATTTCACCTTGGTAAATCTTCTTACATTGCCCCACGATTTCAAATTGATCACAAACTGGATAGAGGTGGGTGAGAAGAAGTTTCTTACACCGCGATTCTAATGCAATTCTTCCTGCCAACGACGGGGTGAGGTGGCCTTCTACTTTTTTCCCATCTGGGAAGGAACACTCCAAGACGAGGAGATCCACTTCGAAGGCCAGATCGATAATATTTTGACAATAATCCGTGTCGCCTGAGACAGCAACTGATTTTCCATCTTTAAACTCGATACGATACCCGACACTTTCAGAGATATGAGCCATGGGTTTCGATAATATCTTCAAATCCCGGTAGGCAAGCCCTTTTTGAGCGATCTCTTTGACGGTTAATTGATAGGATCGCGGAGCGATCCAAGAACCGTAAACGCCGCTCAATTTTTCAAAATAAGATTTAAATCCAGGTCCTCCTGTGCACAATAAATCTTTTTCTCGCGGAAGGTCTGCATACTTACACGCAAAGAGAATGGGAACAAGATCGGAAACATGGTCCGGGTGGATGTGAGTATAGAGGAGAAGGTCGATATCTCGGTAAGTTAAGCCGATGTCCAACATCCTCCTCAATGTCCCAGACCCACTGTCGACCAATAATTTGGCGCTATCTGAGAGAATCACTATGCCTGGGAAGCCTCTTCTCAAAGACGGAATTCCGGTTCCCGAACCTGTAACGATCAATTCAGCCAATTTATTCCTCCACCAGAATAATTCTGATCAGAATACCACAATTCGGACAAATTGCAACTTACTTTCCATGCACTCTCGGCATCCTTAAGGAATTGACATTGACCCATCTTTTGAATAGGGTATAAGAAATGGTTGTCGTAGAACAAAAGCCTATTGAAATTGACGGGTCTTATGGGGAAGGAGGAGGACAAATTCTAAGGACCGCTCTTGCACTCTCAGCGATTCGAAGGAAACCCTTCACCATTTATCACATCCGATCAAATCGAAAGAACCCTGGTCTTCAAGGTCAACATCTGGAGGCCGTTGAGGCTTTGACCCGAATTACAAAGGCACAAACAGAAGGAGTTAAGTTTGGGTCGCAAAGAATTACTTTCGCCCCCCAAGAAATTCTTCCAGGAGATTATCAATTCGAGGTAAAGACTGCAGGATCTGTCACCCTTCTGCTTCAAGCGATTTTTCTTCCTCTTTGTTTAGCGAATGAAGCGTCCGAGTTAATATTGGTCGGTGGTACCCATGTCCCATGGAGTCCATCGTTTCACTACATCGCTGAGGTTCTTTTGCCCACTCTCCAATTGATGGGAGTTTCCGCCCAAGCCGTTATTGAAAAATGGGGATTCTATCCAAAAGGAGGAGGCAAGATTCAATTGAAAATCGATCCTGTTCATGAATTGGAGCCGATCTCTTTGGCTGAGCGGGGTTTACTGAAAAAGGTTCGGGGAATTTCTGCTATCTCTAATCTTCCTAAACATGTGGCAGAGAGGCAGAGGGAGCAGGCTTTAAGAAAGATTCAAAGTGAACTGAAGATTGAAGCAGAGATTGCCACCTTGAATGATATTCCTTCAAATGGACCAGGTTCTTTCCTGTTCTTGTTAGCTGAATACGAAAAGACACGCGCCGCCTTTTCGTCTTTAGGTGCAAGAGGCAAACCAGCAGAGAAGGTGGCCGACGAAGCCGTAGACTCCATGAAAGATTTCATTGAATCGGATGGCTGTATTGATCCTCACTTGGCAGACCAGCTTGTTCCTTTCATGGCTGTGGCAAAAGGAAACTCTTTTTTCGCCACCACACAAATGACCGAACATCTTCTCACAAACTTGTGGGTCGTCGGCCACTTCTTGGAGGTAAAGGTTCGAAGGTGGGGAGAAATAGGAAGACCGGGTAGAGTTGAATTTCTCAATGAATAGGAAGACTTGACTTCATTCGTTACACATATTAGAATTGTTTAAAAAGGAGGAATAAATTAGCAGAGTATACGGCAATGTCTTCGGATTGAAGCCAAACCAAATAAGAAGAATCGAGCATATCTATCGAAGGAAAATCCCCCCTCAAAAGGTTATTACGCCAGAAATTGCCCGCCTCCTTAGCGAACTTTCAAATGAGATTCGACGGCAGATCGGTATTTTGGTAGGCCGCCGGGGATCCGTCGAATTCGTCATAGTCGGAGATCAAAAGGGGATTGCCATTCCTGACCTCTCCCGTTATCGATCCGGAATACTCAGGCTGAGGGGTCTTCGCCTCATCCATACCCACCTGCAAGGAGAGCCTTTGACAGGGGAGGATTTGACAGATCTTGCTTTCCTAAGATTGGATCTGATAATGGCCCTGGGTTCCTCGGGGCTGATCCATTCCGCACACCTCCTTCCTGATAATCCGGGTAAGAAGGTCTGGGAAATTGATCCCCCGACTTCAGCAAGCCAGCTCGACGTCGACTTTTTGAAGTGGATCCAATCTATCGAGGATGAGTTTCAAAGGGGACAAAAATCGATTCCCTTAAAGGGGGCTACAGAAAAAGCGATCCTCATGAGTGTGAGCAGGGAAAACCGTGAAAGCCTGGTAAATTCCATGGAGGAATTGAAAGAACTGGCGGAGTCGAGCGGGGTATTTGTCGTGGATTCGATTATCCAACGCCCGCAAAGTATTTCTCCCACGACCCTGATGGGGGAGGGGAAGTTGAAAGAGCTGCTGGTCAAATGCATGCAATTAGGGGTTGATCTGATCATCTTTGATCAGAATTTAACGCCCGGCCAGATGGCGAGCATTTCAGATTTGACCGAGCTGAGAGTCCTCGATCGTACCCAGCTCATTTTAGATATTTTTGCCCAGCGAGCGCATACCCTGGATGGAAAGATTCAGGTTGAGCTGGCTCAATTAAAATATTTGCTTCCTCGGCTGGCCAGGAAAACATTGGCTCTCTCCCGACTGACGGGCGGAATCGGGGGAAGAGGCCCAGGAGAAACGAAATTAGAGATCGATCGTCGTCGAGTCGGGGATCGAATCCACCTCTTAGAGAAGGAAATACAAAAATTGGGCAGGAGAAGGGAGCAGAGAAGATCCCGAAGATCGAAAACAGGAATCCCCATTCTTTCCATCGTTGGGTACACCAATGCGGGAAAGTCAACCCTTTTCAACCTCCTCACGAGGAGCCAGTTTCAAGTTGAGGACAGGCTCTTTTCCACCCTTGACACGGCTACAAGGAGACTGAGATTTCCAAAAATTCATAAAGTCGTGATCACCGATACCGTTGGATTTATCAAAGATTTGCCAAAGGACCTGATGGGGGCCTTCCGCCCGACTTTTGATGAGTTAAGAGAATCTGATTTATTGATCCATCTGATTGACATCAGCCATCCTCGTTTTCCGGAACATATTGACTCGGTGGAAAAAATTCTCATGGAGTTAAAACTGGATCATATCCCGAGATTAAGGGTCTTTAATAAGGAAGATAAGTTGGGTCGTCCGGAAGGAGAACCCATTTGCCAGAAGCATGGTGGTATCTGCATCTCAGCCGTTCGGCCCGAAAGTCTTGAGAAATTTTTCCTCGCAGTCGACAGAAAATTATGGGAAGTCAGCACGACTCGAAGCCGAGGAAGTTATTCAATAGATGAAATGGACAATGTCAGGTTGACAAATGGAGATTCGTTTGATATATCAAATCAAAATTGGATGATGGAAGAGAGGGGAGACGATGGGAAACCATCCTATAGAGATTGAAGAACGCTTGACCTTTGACGATGTGCTGCTTGTTCCAACTTTTTCCGAAGTCCTGCCCAAGGAGGTGGATGTCAGTACCCAATTGACCCGGACGATCCGGCTGAATATTCCGCTGGTGAGCGCTGCCATGGATACGGTCACCGAATCCAGGACCGCCATCTCCATGGCTCAAGAGGGAGGAATTGGAATTATCCATCGGAATATGTCTGTCTCCGATCAAGCCACTGAAGTGGATAAAGTGAAAAAATCTGAAAGTGGGATGATCCTCCATCCCATTACCATGGACCCCGAGCAAAAAATCTATGAGGCCCTGGGGATCATGAAAAAATATCGAATTTCTGGAGTCCCCATTACAAAAAATGGAAAACTGGTCGGGATCCTGACCAATAGGGATTTACGGTTTGAGAAGCGACTGGACGAAAAAATCTCTTCGGTGATGACGAAGGAACATCTCATTACGGTTCCGGTCGGGACGACTCTGGAGGCCTCCAAGGAGATCCTTCATAAAAACAGAATCGAGAAATTATTGGTTGTGGATGAGCACAACAATTTGAAAGGACTCATCACCATCAAGGACATCGAGAAGATGAGAAAATATCCTTATTCGTCCAAAGATTCTCTTGGCCGCCTTCGGGTAGGGGCTGCCATCGGCACGGGGAAAGATAGGGAGGAGAGGACCCAGGCCTTGATCAACGCGGGCGTGGATGTCCTGGTCGTTGATACAGCCCATGGCCATTCCAGAGATGTGCTGGACGCCCTTCGGGATACCAAAGAGAATTTTCCGGATTGTCAGCTCATCGGTGGCAATGTGGCGACCCGAGAGGGGGCTTTGGATCTCATCAAAGCAGGCGTCGATGCGGTGAAGGTGGGAGTGGGGCCGGGTTCGATTTGCACCACGCGGGTCATTGCAGGGGTGGGCATTCCGCAGCTCTCCGCTATCCTGACGACGTCTGAGGTGTCGGCAAGATACGAAGTGCCTGTGGTCGCCGATGGAGGGATAAAATTTTCCGGTGATATCACGAAGGCCATCGCCGCCGGAGCGCAGGCGGTCATGATTGGAAATCTATTTGCCGGGACCGATGAAAGCCCGGGAGAGATCGTACTCTACCAGGGCAGGAGCTATAAAGTTTATCGAGGTATGGGATCCATAGAGGCCATGAAGGAGGGGAGCAAGGATCGGTATTTCCAGGAAGATGTTGAAAGTGAAGCCAAGCTGGTCCCAGAAGGAATTGAAGGAAGGGTCCCCTATCGTGGCGCTCTCTCCTACGGTATCCAACAACTTATCGGAGGAGTGAAAGCAGGGATGGGATATCTGGGGGCGAAAACGATCCGGGAATTGCAACAGAAAGCAAAATTTATCCGTATCACTTCATCGGGATTAAAAGAGAGTCATGTCCATGATGTGATCATCACCAAAGAAGCCCCCAATTATCGGTTGGAATAAACCGGCTGTCGTCACAATCATTCTCCTATGAAAAAAGCCATCCTTATTTTAATCATTTTAATTCTATCCCTTCTTTATTACACGGGAATGCTCACGAAGAAGGAAATTCTTCCCTTTTCTAAAGAATTCTTTTCTGTTGAAAGCTCTGGTTCGTCCGACCGTCTATGGGGGTTCGAAAGAGGCACCTCCGTTAATCCGAAAGAGTTGGATCAACTTTACCAGTTGAAATTGGATAAAGGGATCCGAAACGTTCCAACCCTCTCTTTTCTCTTGATCAGAGAATCTGAGCGGGCAAGGAGGAAAGGAGATGCCGATCGAGCCATCCGAGCCGCGACCGATTCCATAAAATTTTCGCCCGACCTGCCCCAGCCCTATTTTGAATTGGCGCAAGCTCTCTGCTATCAGAACCCGTTACAGCTCCACAAAATCCTAGCAGAACTGCTGCGGGGGGTGATCATGCAATTTCAATATTACCCCAGTTCCCTGAGGCTTTTTTATAACGTGTTCTATATTCTCTCCAACGGCATCCTCATGACGTTTATTGTTCTGGGCGTCATCGTTATGGTCAAATATTTCCCTCTCTATTTCTACGACATCCGAAAAAATTTGAGTCAAGAGATCTTAAGGCTTTTCATGAACAGCCTAAAGATTATTATTTTCTTCATCCCGTTCTTCCTCCGTCTGGACATGCTCTGGGCTATTCTCTTTTGGTGCGTTTTGTTATGGGGCCATGTAACGAAAAAGGAGAAACAACTCATTCTGGTCTTTCTCATCGTCTTAGCTTATTTTCCTTTTTTCCTTCATTCTACCTCTTCTTTCTTGGATGGGGCATTTTCGGATACCATTTTGGAGATGAATCAGATAAATCATGAAGAATGGGGAAAGGCGACAGAAGAAAAATTGCGGACGTGGTTGGCAACCCATCCCAATGACGCCGAAGTTCTTTTCTCACTCGGATTGGCAGAAAAGAGGCAAGGCCATTATCCGGAGGCGGAAGAGTTTTACCTGAAGGCGCTCCAACAGGACCCCAAATTTAGTGAAGCCATTTCTAATCTGGGGAATGTTTATCTGGCCCAAAAACAGACTTCCCAGGCCATTGCCGCTTATCAGCAAGCTTCTGACTTAAATCCCGATCGAGGAGCTTACTATTACAACCTTTCCCGGGCTTACTCTCAAGATTCCTTTCTTTCCGGAAAAATCGATAAAGCCTTCGAGAGAGCCAGGCAGCTGGATCCCGACCTGGTGGACTACTATATGAACATCGATATGCCCAACAGGCCTACCAATCTTAATCGACTGGTGATCGATCAGGTCTTAACCCCCCAAAGGCTCTGGAAGAGATTTATGGACCAATTCATCGGGAAAGAAGGGTTGTTGTTCCGTTTGTTTAAGGCTTGGTTCGAAAAAATTCCATCGAGAATTCCTTTTTTGGCGCCCATCTTATTTCTGGCGTTTTTAATAGGGATGGCTAGGTTTTGCCGGGCGAAACGATTTTTGACTCGATGCCCCATGTGTGGCAGCCCAACCCACCGGTTTTATTTAGGAAGCTCCAGTGAGGAATTTGTCTGTTTCAACTGTTATCGTATTTTCATCCAGAAGGAAAAACTCCACCCCAAGATTGTGGAGAAAAAATCCTCCGAGGTACGTCAATTTCAAAAACAGAATCATTCGATTTCCAAATTTATTAATTTTTTTCTGATCGGATTCGGTTACCTATGGAGAGAGCATGCTCTCAAAGGGCTCCTTCTGCTGTTCCTCTTTTTTGTTTTTATTCTTAGATTCGCCTATTGGAACGGTGCGATCTCTTCTTCTTATCCCCAAACGTTCTCCACCTTCTGGAAATGGTTCTTCTGGGGATGCCTTTTCGTTCTTTTCTACATTTTTTCCGTCCGACGGCTCTATCGGTTTGAATCAGAGGTTGAGGCGAAAAGGGAACGGTCGGGAGGCCGTCCTAAGACTGTATCGTCTACGAAGGAATCCCCGAGTCAATGATGAGAATTACATCTCGTACTCGAACAAAAGATTGAACGGAGAAGACCTTGGCCCTGCAGGGAACTTTAAAAGACTTCAGCATTACCGAAATCATCCAGCTCATCGGCCAGCAGCTCAAAACGGGTGTTTTGAAAATTCGCCGAGGGAAAGATCTCGTTGAAATACATTTTGTGGATGGAATGATCGTCCATATCTATTCCAATTATCGTGGGAGAAAAGACCTCATCGGTGAGATATTGGTGAAGGCGGAACGGATCACCGAAGAACAGTTGGACCGGGTTTTGAAAATTCAAAAAGATACGCTCAAATACCTGGGGGAGATCCTGGTGGAACTCCAGCTCTTGACCAAGGACGATGTCCTCAAGGTGATTTCAACGCAGATCTACGAAACGATTTACGATCTTTTTTGGTGGGAGGATGGTTATTTCAACTTCGATCTGAAATTGGTGGAAAGCTATAAGAAAATCCCGTTTGCCCTGAGCACAGAACAGGTGTTATTGAATATCCTGCGAATGGTGGATGAGTGGTCCGAGATCGAAAAAAAGATTTTCTCACCCCACTTGGTATTTAAGAAGGTCCTCAGGCTTGAAGAGAGATCTGTGAGTGGACTCCCTTCTCAGAGTTACTTGAAAGAGAAACTGACGTCTGAACAGGAATTGATCTACAACTTAGTAGACGGGGTCAAAACGGTACAGGACATTATTGATCGAAGCCTTTTGGGAAAATTCAGCGCTAGTGAAAACTTAGTAGATCTTTTCGAGATGGGGCTGATCGAAATGGCAGGGGTTCGAACGCCCGGCCTCGTCAAAAAGGTGCGCCTGATCAATTTCAGAGAAGCCTTCACCTTTGTTTACTATGGTGCCTTTTTAGCGTTTATCTTTCTCGTCCTTGTTTATGTTAAGCCGAATTTTTTACAGAACTTATGGGATTCCAAGATTGAACGAGCGGATATTGAGATCCCCATGCATCTGGCCCATAAGACGCAGCTCGACCGGATCAAGAACGCCTTAGAGATATACTCCTTGGAAACGGGACAATATCCTTCGCACCTCGAAGAATTGATCTCAGCAAGGCTTCTGCAGAAGAGCGACCTTTTTTACCGTAAAGGGGTCTCCTATCAGTACGAATTTAAGGAAGGAAAATATTTTTTAAAGCATTGAGCGCATACGGATTCCCTCTATCTTCTTTTCCAAATGTCTTGCTCTGGGTTTAGAAAAAATGGAGAGGCAGACTCTTTTCGATAAGATTCTCATCCTCGATTTCGGCTCCCAATATACTCAACTGATCGCAAGAAGGGTGCGGGAATGTCAGATCTACAGCGAGATTCATCCGTATAATATTCCTATAGACAAAATTAGATCCTTGTCTCCCAACGGGATCATCTTATCCGGAGGGCCGGCGAGCGTTTATATGAAGGATGCCCCCGTCTGTGATCCCGCCGTTCTCAAAATGGGCATCCCTGTCTTAGGCATTTGCTACGGCATGCAATTGATCGCCCACTTATGGGGGGGGGAGGTTACTCACTCGGAAAAAAGGGAGTATGGAAAAGCCAAATTGACTTTGAACGGGGATGGAGGGCTTTTCAGAGGTCTGGGGAGAAAGGGTGGTCAGCTGGTGGTGTGGATGAGCCATGGGGATCGCGTCAAGACATTGCCCTCTGAGTTCCGCGCCATCGCCCATTCGAAGAATACCCCCTTCGCAGCGATTGAAGAAGCTCAAAAAAGGATCTACGGGCTCCAGTTCCATCCAGAGGTGGTCCATACCCAGAGAGGACTTGATCTCATCAGAAATTTTCTTTTTCATATTTGTGAATGTTCCAAACTTTGGACGATGGAGTCTTTTTTGGAGCAGACCCGCCGCCATCTGAAGAAGAAGATCGGGGAAGAGAAAGTCATCTGCGCTTTAAGCGGCGGAGTTGATTCCACGGTGGTGGCCCTACTTCTTCACAAGGCGATCGGCGACCGTCTGCTATGTATCTTCGTGAATAACGGTCTGTTGAGAAAAAACGAAGCCTCGCAAGTAGTGAATTTATTTCGTTATCATTTTAAGATACCATTAACCTACGTCGATGCGGAAAATTCCTTCCTGAAGCAACTGGAAGGGGTGCTCGATCCAGAAGATAAGAGGAAGAGGATCGGAAAGGAGTTTATCTCTGTTTTTGAAAAGGAGGCTGGAAAGATCGGCGGGGTGGAATACCTAGCCCAGGGGACTCTTTATCCTGATGTGATTGAAAGCGTCTCCTCGAAAGGCCCGTCGGCGACCATCAAGAGCCACCATAACGTAGGAGGGTTACCCGAGAAGATGAAACTAAAGCTCGTGGAGCCCCTGCGAGAACTATTTAAGGATGAAGTGAGACGGCTGGGGAAGGTTTTGGGATTACCTGATGAGATTATAAAACGGCAGCCCTTTCCAGGGCCGGGGCTTGCCATCCGGATTATCGGGGAAGTGACGAAGGAGAGGTTAGAGATCCTAAGAGCGGCGGATGAAATTGTCATCGGAGAAATGGAGAAGAACCAGTACTTGGACAGGGTCTGGCAATCTTTTGCGGTGTTGCTTCCGGTGAAGACTGTGGGCGTGATGGGGGATGAAAGGACTTATGAAAATGTCATCGCCTTGCGAGTGGTAGAGAGTCAGGACGGTATGACGGCGGATTGGGTTAGACTGCCCTACAAAATTTTGGAACATGTTTCAAACCGGATTATCAATGAGGTGAAAGGGGTCAACCGGGTCGTCTACGATATTAGCTCCAAACCTCCGAGCACGATCGAGTGGGAATAGAGAGAAAGGAAATCCAAATTTCAAAATTCAAATGTGAAGCTCCCCGCCCCCGGGGCGGGGGCTTCCCGGGAAGGTAATCTCGTTTGTATTGTGCTCCTTAGCCCTGCTTACAAGGCAGGGCATGTGGGGCACGTTCCGGCCAAATGAATGTCAAAGTTCAAAAGTAAAACCTTATAATATTTGAGCGTTGGATTTGATTTGGCATTCGAACATTGACATTTGGCATTTTTATTATGGAACACTCTAAATTTGTCCATCTTCATGTCCATAGTCAATACAGTCTGCTGGATGGCGCCATCCGGTTTGAAGAGGCCTTCGAGTTGGCCAAGAAATACGGAATGGATGCGATGGCACTGACCGATCACGGGAGCATGTTTGGCGTTGTCGAATTTTATCAAACGGCCATCCGGCACGGCATTAAACCCGTTGTGGGATGCGAGATTTATGTATCCCCGGGAAGCCGGTTTGAGAGAAAAACGGTACCAGGAGGGGAGGGAAACTACCATCTCACCCTTTTGGTCAAAAATGAGACGGGTTATTTCAATCTAATAAAATTGGTGACCCTCGGCCATTTTGAAGGGTTTTATTACAAGCCGAGGGTGGATAAAGAACTCCTCAGTAAATATAACGAGGGTTTGATTGCCCTGAGCGGCTGCATGAAAGGGGAGATTGCCAGTCATGCCAGCCGGGGGGAGATGAAAAAAGCCCTGCAATCAGCCGAAGAGTATCGAAGGATTTTTGACGATCGTCGGTTTTTCATTGAGATTCAGAACAACGGCGTGGAAAACCAGCTCCAAGTGAATGAGCGGCTCTTGGAGATTGGACATCAACTCTCCCTTCCTTCAGTCGCGACAAACGACTGTCACTATCTTCATCGAAAGGACGCCAAGGCACAGGAGGTCCTCCTCTGCATTCAAACGGGGAAGACGCTCCAGGATAGCGATCGAATGAGATTTTCATCCGACGAATTTTATTTTAAATCGCCTCAGGAGATGGCCGATCTTTTCCGAAACACGCCGGAGGCGATTACCCATGCGGCGGAGATCGCAGAACAGTGTAATCTTGAGATCCATTTTGATGAGAAGCATATCCCAAGAATCGCTGTTCCGGCCGGAGAGACCGCTGAAAGTTATTTGGAGAGACTGGCAAAAGAAGGGTTGGAACGACGGCTATCGCGGTTTCACGGAGAGAAGGATTTTAACGATCGGTCTGTCCGTTACAAGGCGCGTCTTGAAGAAGAGCTCAAGATCATCAAATCGATGGGGTTTCCGGGCTATTTTTTGATCGTCTATGATTTTATCCACTATGCCAAGAGCCATCAGATCCCCGTCGGTCCCGGAAGGGGGTCGGTGGCCGGAAGTCTGGTAGCCTACGCCTTAAACATTACGGACTTGGACCCGATCGAATATGATCTGATCTTTGAACGGTTTTTGAACCCGGGTAGAAAGAACAGCATGCCCGACGTGGACGTCGATTTTTGCATGGAACGAAGGGACGAGGTCATTCAATACGTATCGGGAAAGTACGGGAAAGAGAACGTGGCTCAGATCATCACCTTCGGTAAGATGCAGGCGAAGGCGGTCGTCCGGGATGTGGGTCGTGTCCTTGGGATTCCTTATGCAGAAGTCGATCGACTCGCAAAACTCATCCCGAACAAGCTCGACATTACGCTTGACCAAGCCTTACAGCAAGAGGCGGGCCTAAGAGAGGCGGTTGGAAGAGACATCCGAATTGCTTCTCTGTTTGAGATCGCCAGATCTTTGGAGGGATTGGCAAGGCACGCCTCGACCCATGCGGCGGGAGTGGTGATTGCTAACAAGCCTTTGATGGAATATCTTCCGGTCCAGCGCGGCCAGAACAACGAGGTGATGACCCAGTATGCCATGAAGCAGGTTGAATCCATCGGTTTGGTCAAATTCGATTTTCTTGGGCTCAAGACCCTCACTGTCTTGGACCAGACGATTCAGCTGATCGAGAAAAACCGGGGGATTCAGCTTGAGCTTTCTGAGATCCCGTTGGATGATTCAGAAGTCTATGCCGTTCTCGGAGCGGGTTCAAACCTCGGCGTCTTCCAGTTGGAGAGTTCGGGGATGCGCGACCTTTTAGTCAAGCTCAAGCCACAGAGTTTCAAAGACATCATTGCTCTGGTAGCCCTTTATCGGCCCGGCCCTCTGGATAGTGGTATGGTAGGCGAGTTCATCAAGCGAAAACACGGCCAAGAATCGATCAGGTACGAGCTCCCAGCTTTGGAAGGGATCCTAAAGGATACTTACGGGGTAATTGTTTATCAGGAGCAGGTCATGCGTATCGCCAGCGCCCTGGCCAATTTCAGCCTCGAAGATGCGGATAATCTACGGAGAGGGATGGCTAAGAAAGACGCCCTGGAGATGGAGAGGCAGAAAGAGAAGTTTCTGGACGGGACGAAAAAAAACAGGATTTCTGTCAAGAAGGCTGAGAAGATTTTTGAACAGATGGAGACATTCGGTCGGTATGGTTTCAATAAGTCCCACAGCGCTGCCTATGCCCTTCTCGCTTACCGTACAGCCTATTTGAAGACTCACTACCCGGTCGAGTTTATGGCCGCTTTGCTGACAAGTGAAGCCCAAAATGCGGATAAAATTGTCAGGTACATTTCCGAATGCCGGGAGATGGGAATTGAAGTCTTGCCTCCGGATATTAATGAAAGTTTTAAACATTTCGCAGTATTTGGGAATCAGATCCGCTTCGGTCTGACCGCTGTAAAAAACGTCGGGGATGCGGCCATCGACATCATCCTGACGGAACGAAACGCCAACGGAAAATTCAAGTCCTTGTGCGATTTTTGCCAACGCGCCGACCTGAGAAAAGTGAATCGAAGAGTGGTCGAAAGTCTGGTGAAGTGTGGGGCCTTTGACTTTTCGAAAGCGCATCGGTCCCAAATGTTGACCGTCCTTGGAGAACTTCTCGAAGAGTCCCAATCGACCCAAAAGAAGAAAGGGGAGCCTCAGTTGAGCATGCTCATCAACCATCCCGGAGAGCTAAGAGAGAATTATCCGGATATTGATGAATTCCCCGAAAATCAGCTGATCACGTTTGAAAAAGAGACGATTGGTTTTTATATCTCCCGGCATCCGCTGTCCCGCTACCAGGACGAAATTAAAAAATATACCGATTTGGATACTGCCGGTCTTCCGAAGCTTCAGAACGGAGCCAGCGTCAAGATCTGCGGCCTCGTCAGCGCCTTGAAGGAGATTGTCACCAAGAAAGGGGACCGGATGGCTTTCTTGACTGTGGAGGATATGAAAGGATTTGTTGAGGTCATTCTTTTCCCCGAGGTTTTTAAAGCGGCTTTGCCCTACTTAAGAGGGGGAGACCCTCTTCTCGTGGAAGGGACCCTGGATCTATCCGAGGAACATATCAAAATAAAGGGAACGGAAGTTCACTCACTTCCGGAGTTGACCTCTTCACCCGTGAGACCCTTCCATTTAAGAATTCCCCTCTCCGCGTTGGCCCCCTCTCATCTTTCAGATTTAAAGGAGATTATCCTGGCGAACCGAGGCTCTTCTAAGGTTCTCCTTCACTTTATGGGTGGAAACAACCGGGAGACCGTTGTTGCTTTGTCAGATCAATATATGGTCGACCCTTCCCAACATTTTAAAGTCCGTCTTCAACATCTTTTTAAGTCTTCCTCCGTCTCTTTTGAATAGACAGGCACGGTGATGGTAAAACATTATCTGGAATTTGAAAAACCGTTGGTCGAGATGGAAAGAGAAATCGAAAATCTGAAAAGGTTTTCTAGAGGGAACCCCCTTTATTTCAGGGAACAACTGAAGAGTTTGGAAGAGAAACTCCATCGTCTGCAGAAAGAAATATTTTCCAACTTAACCGGTTGGCAAATCACACAATTGGCAAGGCATATTGACCGGCCCAAAGCCTCCCACTATGTCCAATGGATGTGTGAGGGTTTTGTAGAGCTTCATGGAGATCGAAACTATGGAGACGATCCTGCGATACTCGGGGGAATGGCGAGGTTTAATGGCAGGCCGGTCACCATCATCGCCCACCAAAAGGGGGCAGATGCGAAGGAAATGGCTTACCGGAATTTCGGGATGCCTCATCCGGAAGGATATCGGAAGGCGTTAAGGTTGATGAAATTGGCGGAGCTGTTCAAAAAGCCTGTCCTGACGATGATCGATACGCCGGGCGCCTTTCCTGGGGTAGGAGCCGAAGAAAGAGGCCAGGCAGAGGCCATTGCCAGAAATCTTAGGATGATGGTCGTGCTGAGGACGCCGATCATCACCGTGGTGATTGGAGAAGGGGGAAGTGGAGGTGCTTTGGCGATTGGTGTGGGGGATCGAATCTTGATGTTGGAGCATTCGATTTATTCGGTGATCTCTCCGGAGGGATGTGCGGCGATCCTTTGGAAAGATGGTGAGAAAGGAAAGGAGGTCGCTGCGGAGTCGTTGAAGTTGACCGCTGCCGACTTGTCTCGATTGGGCGTGATCGATGAGATTGTCAAAGAGCCGCTGGGGGGAGCTCATCGAGACGCGGAAGGAATGGCGCGGATTCTGAAAGAGGTCGTCGAACGACACCTGAAAGAATTAGAAAAAATGGATGAGGAAGAATTATTAAGCCTTCGATATGAGAAGTTCAGGAGAATGGGTACTTTCATCGATGATGGTGGCACGTAGATGATGCGGAAGGACGATGGCGAGAAAAATTGAAGTATTACCAGAATCCGTTTCCCAGATCATTGCGGCCGGAGAGGTGATCGAGAGACCCGCTTCCGTTGTAAAGGAACTGATGGAAAACGCCATCGATGCGGGGAGCTCCGAAATCACGGTTGAGTTAAAAGCAGGAGGGCTCCAATTGATTCGTGTGACGGACAGCGGAGAGGGAATGGACCAGGAGGATGTTCCATTGGCCTTTCAAAGATACGCCACCAGCAAACTAAGGAGAGCGGAGGATCTCTATGCCATTCATACATTAGGGTTTAGGGGGGAGGCCCTGCCAAGCATTTCTCAGGTCTCTAAGATGACCCTTCAAACCAGGACGCATGATTGCCTTACCGGAACGAAAGTGATCTGTGAAGGGGGGGAGATAAAGCGTGTTTCGGAGACAGGCCTTCCCGTTGGGACGGAAGTGGGAGTCGAACAACTTTTCTACAATATTCCGGCGAAAAGAAAATTTTTGAAATCGATCCGTTCAGAACTTCGGTCTGCTTTGAGTCACTTTTTCCGATTGAGCCTTTCCCACCCGACGATTTCGTTTAGGTTCATTCATGACGGCCGGACCCTCCATGAACATGTCAAAACAGAGTCGCCTTTGGCTCGAGTCGAGGCCGTTTTGGGAAAAGAGGTTTATGGCCATCTTCAACCCATCGGGTTCGAGCAGGGAGAAATCAGACTCTCAGGGTTTGCGAGCCTCCCGTCGTTTTCGAAGAGGAATGCAGAAGGCATCTATTTTTACGTCAACCAGCGCTTTATCAAGGACCGGATGATTTACAGAGCTGTCTTGGATGCTTATCGACATGTCCTTCCTATGAATCAATTTCCTGTGGTCGTCCTCTTCATCACCCTTCCTCCGTCTTTTGTCGATGTGAATGTCCACCCCACCAAGTCCGAGGTGAAGTTCAAGGACCCGGACCGGGTCTACCAGGCCGTCTTGGGGGCCATCCGAATGGTGCTTGAAGAGGGTCCCCGCCGGTCAGAAGAAGTGGCTCCCCGAGGGGCGACAGAGAAACGGGTTTTTCGAGAGTGGGCGGAGCCCTCTTTTTTTGTCCAAGAAACCCTGTCCCCTCCTTCCTCCTTTTTAAGAGGAGAGGAAAAAGGAATGCTCACAGTTCGCGATGGAGGAGAACTTCCGTGGGAAGTCGAGAAGAAATGGCCCTATGCTGTGCTAGGGCAGATCCGGGGAACCTATATTCTCTGCGAGGGGGAAGGAAGCCTGGTCTTTATCGACCAACATGCCGCCCATGAGAGGATTCTCTTCGAAAAGTTTAAGAAGAAATTTGAAAACGGGTCCGTGATCTCAGAAAGATTACTCCTTCCCATCTTGATCGAACTGTCTGCGGAAGAATCGTGTACGCTCGATTCAGCCGGGGAAGCGTTGAAGGAGATTGGGTTTGAAGTCGAACCTGTTGGCGAAAAGCTGTTTGCGATCCAATCCGTGCCTTCTTTTATCGACCCAAAGGATCCGAAAGAAATGGTTAGGGGGATATTGGAAGAGCTCTCTTTTTTGGAAAAAAGGGGGAGGGGGAAGGAAACGATCTATACCCTTCTGGTCACGTTGGCCTGTCATTCTGCCGTTCGAGGGAACTCTATGTTGAGAAGAGAGGAGATAGATAAGCTGGTCGAGGACCTCGCTCCTTTCCATGCTTCCACTACCTGCCCGCATGGCCGGCCCATCTTTTTTTTCTTTCCCTTGGATGAATTGAAAAGACAGTTTAAAAGGAAATGATTATTGAAGCCGGTGTCTTGCCGGCAAAGGAAGGCCCGCGTTGTTCAGGTTGTCTCTTATACCTAAGGAGAAGAAATTTTTCGCCCTTTTCGAGCAGGGGACGCGGAATGCGGTCAAGATAGCTCAGCAGCTAAAGGATATGGTGTCTATCTGGGAGAACGTGAAGGAAAGGGTGGGGGTTATCAATGACCTGGAGCACCAGGGAGATGCGATTACTCATCAAATCTTTGACCAGTTGCACCGCTCCATTATTACCCCGTTCGACCGGGAGGATATCGCTCTTTTAGCCCATTCCCTTGACGATGTCGCTGACTTCGTTCACGCAGCGGCGGATGCGATGCTCCTCTATAAGGTCGAATGCCCGACGAATAGGGCCAAAGAGTTGGCGGATCTCGTTGTGCAAGCAGTGGCTGAGGTTGAAAAGGCCGTCTCGGAAATGCATGACCGTGTTGGGAGAAAGCAGCTTCTCAAGAGATGTGTAGAGATCAATCGCCTGGAAAACTTAGGGGATATCGTTTATCGCTCGGCAATGGCCGAGCTGTTCGATGACTCAACAAATTATGCGACGCTTATCAAGTGGCGCGAGATCTACAACCATATGGAGAGTGTCATCGACAGGTGCGAGGATATAGCCAACATACTGGAAGGCGTGGCTATAAAATATGCCTGACCCTGAATCTCACGTCGTTTCCACCATTGATGCTCTAAGTCCGGCCGTCTCCGCCCCTGTCTTTTCTGCCTGAGGGTACGATGGGTTTGTTATTCATCGTTGTCATCATAGCCATCGCTTTAGTCTTCGATTATACCAACGGGATGCATGATGCTGCGAATTCGATCTCCACGATCGTCTCCACGAGGGTTCTATCGCCCAGACAGGCGGTGGTGTGGGCGGCATTTTTTAATTTCGTGGCTTTTCTTATATTTCACACCACGGTGGCCGAAACAATCGGTAAAGGAATGGTTGACATTAGGACAATCACCTCGACGGTGGTTCTCGCGGGGCTTGGGGGCGCCATTCTATGGAATATGATTACTTGGTATTTTGGACTGCCGAGTAGTTCTTCCCATGCCCTCATTGGCGGATATGCCGGAGCAGCTGTCGTAAAGAGTGGGCTGGGAGTGATTATTGTGGGTGGTTGGTACAAGACGTTGATTTTTATCGTCTTGGCGCCTATGATCGGTCTATTCTTAGGGTTTCTACTAAAGGTCATTACAACATGGATTATTTATAAACGTAGGCCGGCTGTTGTTAATAAGTGGTCTCGAGTATTGCAACTTTTTTCTGCGGCTCTTTACAGCCTGGGCCATGGCAGCAATGATGCACAAAAAACCATGGGCATCATCGCCAGTCTTCTCTTTGCCGGGGGCTTAATCCGCGAATTTAAAATACCTCTCTGGGTTGTTCTGAGCGCCCACGCCGCTATTGGATTGGGCACCCTGAGCGGCGGCTGGCGGATTGTTAGGACCATGGGTCAGAAGATTACGAAGTTAGAGCCAATTGATGGTGTTTGTGCTGAGACATCCGCCGCTTTTAGCATTTTCTTAGCCACCTATCTGGGGGTTCCAGTGAGTACGACCCATGTCATCACGGGCGCTATATCGGGCGTGGGTTCTGCAATCCGGTTTACCGCGGTGCGATGGGGCGTGACGGTTCGGATTGTCTGGGCCTGGATTTTTACGATTCCGACAGCCGCTTTATTGGCCGGCTTGATTTATTTTTTGTGCGGAATGCTCGGCTTGAAATGATAGAGGATTCTTGAGATGGAGTCAGGCGTGCTAACGTGAGTTATTTGCATTCGGCCTTGGTTTACAGAGCACAGCTGCAGGCTGAAGCAGATTCGGAGGAATGGCCATGGAAACAAGAACAACTTTTCATAAACAATTGCAGGAGGTCGAAGAGGATGTACTCGCGATGGGCGACATGGTGGCCAAAGCGATAGACCGTGCTATCGAAGCCTTAAAAAAGCGGGATTTAACTCTGGCTCACCAAATCATTGCCGACGACGACCAGGTTGACAAGCAGCGGTACAGCATTGAAGACAAATGCATCGGACTCATCGCCACCCAGCAGCCTATGGCGAGCGACCTGCGCATTATCGTAGCCGTTCTCAACATCATCATAGAGTTGGAACGAATCGGCGACTACGCCGATGGCATTGCCAAGATTGTCATTATGGTTGGCGACGAGCCGCCCCTGAAGCCGTTGATTGATATCCCGCGGATGGGGGAGATAACGATTGAGATGATTAATAACAGCATCCATTCTTTCGCCAGGCGAGATGTGGAATTGGCGATGCGGGTCGTCAGCATGGATACTGTCGTGGACGGTCTTTACGACCAGGTCTTTCGGGAGCTTCTGACCTTCATGATGGTCGATCCCAAGACGACGAACCGTGCCACCCGGCTCATATGGGTAGCCCACAACCTCGAGCGTGCGGCGGACCGCGCTACGAATATCTGCGAGCGCGTGGTCTTCACGGTAACAGGAAGGATGGAGGAAATAGGGGCTTCGAAGTACTAGCCAACAGGCAATGGGGTACCCCTTCAACCCAGCTCAGAATCCGCCTCGTGATTCAAGCCGTATTTTTCCAAACGGTAGCGCATCGAGCGGAAATTGATATGGAGAAGTTCCGCCGCCTTCTTTTTTATCCCCTTCGTTCTATCTAACGCTTTCAGCAGTAGACTCCTTTCAAGATCCTCGACCATCTTTTCAAGGTCGATTCCTTCATTTGGGATTTCGATGTCAACCGGTCCTTTTTTCAGAAGCGGCTGTTCGCTTAAATAGGATCGCAGATTGTGCGGGGTAAGTTCTTGACTACCCTCGAGAGCCACCGCTCTTTCGATAATATTTTGGAGTTCTCTCACATTGCCTGGATAGTCATAATTCAGTAAGATTTGAAGTGCCTCCGGAGAGATCTTCGAAATGGCTTTACTTAATTCTTGAGAATACTTTTTCAGAAAATGGTTAGCCAGGATCTGGATGTCTTCTTTCCGGTCCCTTAACGGGGGGAGTTTGATCTGAATCACATTGAGCCGGTAGAATAAGTCTTCCCGAAAACGTTTTTCTTTCACGGCCTCTTCGAGATCTTTATTTGTAGCAGCGATAATTCGGACATCCACCCGAATGTCTTCTGTCCCGCCCACTCTCTTAAATTCCTTATCCTGCAAAACTCGTAGCAATTTCACCTGCATGAGGAGAGGCAATTCGCTGATCTCGTCCAAAAAGATCGTCCCTTCGTCAGCTACTTCGAACAATCCCTTTTTGGTAGCAATGGCATCGGTGAACGCCCCTTTCATGTGGCCAAAGAGTTCGCTTTCGATGAGGGATTCCGGGATGGCGCCACAATTTAGCGTCACGAAAGGTTTCTCCTTCCGGGGGCTATTATAATGGATCGCCTTCGCCACCAATTCTTTGCCCGTTCCACTTTCCCCGGTAATCAAAATATTTGTTTTGGTAGGAGATACCTTCTCCAAAAGATCATACAACGCCGCCATCTTAGGGCTTTGGCCGATGATATTCCCAAAATGAAAGCGGTCTCTGACCACCTGTTTTAAAAGAATGTTCTCCTTCTGGAGATTCTTCTTTTCCAGTGCATTCTTGATGATCAATTTGATCTCTTCGACCTTGAAGGGTTTCGTGATGTAATCATACGCCCCTTCTTTCATCGCCTTGATGGCCGTATCCGCAGAAGCATAAGCGGTGATCATGATCACGACGGTTTCCGGGGCGTTGGCTTTAATCTTTTTGAGCGCAGAGATTCCATCCAGCTTCGGCATCCGGATATCGAGCAAGACCAAGTCAAAAAGATCATTTTCGACCAGTTTGGCAACTTCTTCTCCATTCGAGGCAAGTGAAACTTTGTACCCTTCCTTTTTTAGCATGATGTCTAAGAATTCCCTCATGCTTTGTTCATCATCCGCCACTAATATTTTGTCCTTGATCATTCTGGTTTCCTCTTTTTATTCGGCAGGGAGAAAAACGGTAAAGGTAGACCCTCTGCCCAATTCACTATCCACCTTGATCAAGCCTTCATGGTTCTCGATGATTTTATGGACGATCGAAAGACCCAATCCCGTTCCGCTTTCCTTGGTCGTAAAAAAAGGCTCAAAGATTTTTTCCTTCTCCTCCGGAGCAATCCCATTTCCAGAATCGGTGATGGTAATCCTTACCCATGCCTTCTCTCTCACCTGGGATGAGAGAGAAAGGTTCGTGCCCCCCAGAGCATCCCCTTTGCTTAAGTGAACCTGAATCTTTCCTCCGTCGGACATCGACTGGGCGGCATTAATGAAAAGGTTCCAAAAAACTTGTTTCATCTGGTCGGGGTCGATCCGTACCCGTATCTCTTCTTGGCGGGTGGGCCGCAGGACTTGGATCCCGTCACGAAAGGAAGGGGAACGGATGAGCAGGTCAAGGGTTTCTTCAAGAACCCTTCCGATCGGGTAGAGGATTTTATGGCTTTGAGGAGGTTGTGCAAAGAGCAGAAAGTCTGTGATCAGGGCATTCAGTCTCTCCGATTCCCTCAAGGTGATCTCCATAAGATGCTGTTGGGAGTCATCCAGCGTGAGCTCGCTTTTTAGCATTTGAATGGATCCGCTCAAGGATGCCAAGGGGTTTCTGATTTCGTGTGCCATCCCCGCTGCGAGCGCCCCGACAGCTGCCATCTTGTCCACTCGTTTCATCTGTTCTTCCATCTCTTTGAATTTTGTAATGTCCTGGAAGATCAGGGTATGGCCGATCAGCGATCCCTCTGGGTCAGTCAAAGGAGAGATGGAAAATCCAAGATAAATTTTTCTCCGGTCATGATTCGTCAGGAGAGTTTCATAACGTTGGTAGTCAGAGGAGGACTCCGGGACTTTCCTCTTAAGTTGTTCGACCACCTTAGAAATTTTTGGGAACAAGTCATAAATGGAAGTATCACTCAGGGATTCTCCGTCCCGGCTTAAAATTCTTTCAGCAGTTCGATTCATAAAATTGATGTTTCCGTTGAGGTCGATTGTCAGAAGACCGCTGTCCAGACTCTGAATAATATTTTGATTGAACGCCTCTAATTGATTGTAATCTACCTGCTTCTGGAGGAGCTCCTTTTTCTTCTTCTTCAATTCTTCTGATATGGCGCCGCTCAGGAAGGCCACAATATAAAAAGCAGCCATGTAAGTGATCAACGAATAGAAGATTTGACTGGCGTCGTAAATCGAAGAGGCGCCTAATGGATTGATCCATTCGTGAAGTTGGAGCAACAGGAGAAGACCGTAAAGGAGCGAGGAGAGGGAGGCTGACAAGAGAGCCCCCCGCTTATAAAAAATCGTGCTGCTTGCAATGATCGAGAAAATATACGTAACGGGGAAGAAGCTTCCTTTCCCCCCGGTAAAATAGATCAAGCCGGTGATAAAAAAGTGATCGATGACAATTTGGAAAAATGCAAATCGGTAGGGGTCTCCAATTCTTGTCAAAAGAAGTGCGTAAACGATCGTCACCAGGTAAAAGATACCTATAAAATAATAAAGATTGTTGGTCAAAGGGATGAAAAAAAATTGTTTTTTAGAAACTTGGAAAAGCAAGGTGATGGTGAGAAGAAGGGTGAGGATGATGACACGACCCAACATCAACCCCTTCACATTTTTTAACATTTTGGGGTGTGTATCGAGTGAAGGGGTTGAACGCGTGTCCATTCAATGCCACCATCTAACAGGATGAGATTTAGCCCACCGCGGAGGCCATATTGAAAATGGGGAGATACATGGCGATCACAACGCCCCCGATCACGACTCCTAAAAAACACATCAGAAGCGGTTCGAGAAGAGAGGTCAAATTGGACACAGCCACATCGACTTCCTCCTCATAGAACTCTGCAATTTTAGACAACATGGAATCCAAGGCACCGGTAGATTCTCCAACCGAGATCATTTGGATGACCATGGGAGGAAAGATATTACTCCGGCCCAACGGTTCTGCAATGGTCTCACCTTCCCGGATGCTGGCCCGCGCATTGAGGATGGCGGTCTCGATGGTCTTGTTCCCCGCGGTTCTTGAAACAATCGTTAGCCCGTCTAAGATAGGGACCCCGCTACTGACGAGAGTTCCCAGAGTGCGAGAGAACCGAGCCACAGCAATCTTTCTGAGCAATAGTCCAAATACGGGCAATTTTAAAAGGACACGGTCAATGACGGACTTTCCGCTTTGTGTTTGATAGTATTTTTTAAACAGATAGAAGAAAAGAATCAGGGCCGGGATAACGATGAGTATGTATTTCTTGATCATTTTACTTAACGTGACGACGATGAGCGTGGGAAGGGGTAAGGCATTCCCAGCCGATTTAAACATCGTTTCAAAAACGGGGATGACGAAGATCATTAATATCATCACGACAATAACAGCCACGGCTATAATGGTCGCTGGATACACGAGCGCTGATTTTACCTTCTTCTTAAGAGCCTCTGACTTTTCTATGTAGCTCGCAAGGCGGTTCAAAATATTGTCCAAAATTCCTCCTTCTTCACCTGCAACGACGAGGTTCGTATACAGGTCATTGAAGGTCGCGGGATGCTTCTTAAGGGCTCCTGCAAAGGTAGAACCTCCTTCCACATCTTCTTTAATCCCCCGGAGGACGTCTTTGAAGGTTTTGGTTTCTTGCTGGGAGGAAAGAATTTCCAAGGATTGAACTAGGGGTAATCCCGCGTCGATCATAGTAGCCAGTTGCCGTGTAAAAATAGCAACTGATTTCTGTTTCACTTTCTTCTTGAAAGGTGAAGGAATGTGGATCTCTTTTCCCTTGGAACTGATTTTGGTGGGGATGACGTTCTGTTGTCGAAGATGGATTCGAACAGCCGCCTCACTGGGACCTTCCATCTCTCCCTTTTTGACGGCTCCCTTGGCTGTCTTTCCTTCCCATTTATAAACTGGCATAATGCGTCTCCCTTGTTTTAGAGATAAGAGTTCTTCTCACAGCAAAGTAAGGAATCGGCGTTTATGATTGGCGAAACTCGTATCGATACAAGTCGAATAGACCCGAACACGGGAAACCGGGGAAAGAAACCGAAAAACGCTGTCTTCATCGATGAACCCCGACAAGCTTCGACTCTGATAAAGACTGCCTTCTTTTTAACGAAACAGGTTTTTGGTTCGCCATAAGCGTATCGGACCTAATTCTAAAGAGGAATTAAGCAGTTCTCGCCGGTCTCTCCTTCTTCAGCATGGTCGTGCCGGAACTGGAAAGCATCTGCCGGAATTCATCAGGATTATGGCTTCGCTCCATGGCATCCTCCAGAGAGATGATACGGTGTTCCACAAGCGAAAAGAGCGCCTGGTTCATCGTTTGCATCCCGAATTTTGACTGCCCAACTTGCATGGACGAATAGATCTGTTGAATTTTATCTTCCCGAATAAGGTTTCGAATTGCGGGGTTCGGAATCATCACCTCCATCGCTAAGGCACGCCCCTTGCCCCCTATCCTTGGAATAAGTTGTTGGGCTAACACCCCTTCTAAGACGAAAGAGAGTTGTGTCCGTATTTGAGTTTGTTGATAAGGAGGAAACACATCGATGATACGATTGATCGTTTCCACGCAGGAATTCGTATGCAGGGTGGCAAATGTCAAATGGCCAGTCTCTGCACAGATGAGGGCTGCCTCAATCGTTTCCAGGTCCCTCATTTCGCCGATGAGGATAATATCCGGGTCCTGCCGTAGGATGTGTCGAAGGGCAGCGGTAAAACTCTTTGTATCTTGGTTTACCTCTCTTTGATTGACAATGCATGACTTATGACGGTGAAGATATTCGATCGGATCTTCGATGGTCACGATATGGGAGTTTTTTTCATCGTTGATCTTGTCAATCATGGCGGCTAAGGTCGTTGATTTTCCGGTTCCCGTTGGACCGGTCACCAAGACAAGGCCTTTGGGTTTCTTAAGCAGCTCATTGACAAGGGCGGGAATTCCAAGATCAGAAAAATTGAGGATGTCGAAAGAAATGGCCCGAAAGGCTCCCGCCACGGCACCCCGCTGCATATAGACATTCCCTCTGAATCGACTCAATCCTTTAATTCCGAATGAGAAGTCTAATTCCCACTCCTCCTCAAACTTATGGCGCTGCGCATCGGTCAACACGCTATAACAGAGTCTTTTCGTATCGGTTGCTGTCAGGAAGGTATCATCGAAGCTCCCCAGCTTTCCGTCAATCCGGAATTGAGGAGCAGCCCCAGTGGTGATGTGTAAATCCGAGGCCTTTTTTTCAATGACGATTTCAAGTAATCTTTGTAGTTCTATCATATTCCTTTCCCCCAATATTCCGTCTGACGGCTTATCGGTCCTCGATCGTTGACCGAAGGACTTCCTCAATCGTCGTCAACCCGTCCTTAATCTTCGTGACTCCACTTTGCCTTAACGTTTTCATTCCTAATCGGATGGCTTCCTTCTTAATTTCAGAGTTGGAAGCCCGCGATAAGACAAGCTCCTTAACCTCCTCCTTCATAGGCATCACTTCGTAAAGACCGAGTCTGCCCTTGTATCCGGTATTATTGCAGATGGAGCACCCTTTCCCTTTATAGACCTGGATGGATTTCACTTCATCAGGCGGAATTCCTAAATCGATTAAGAGTTGAGGGTGAACCTTGACGGGTTCTCTGCAATCCATACAGATTTTTCTAATTAACCGCTGGGCCAGAATTAATACGACGGCTGAGGAAATTAAAAACGGTTCGATTCCCATATCAATTAGTCTATTGATCGTCCCTGGGGCGTCATTGGTGTGAACGGTACTGAGGACGAGATGCCCGGTTAACGCGGCTTGAACCGCGATCTGAGCGGTTTCGAAATCTCGAATCTCGCCGACCATGATGATGTCAGGGTCTTGACGGAGGAAGGAACGCAGGGCAGAGGCGAAGGTGAGCCCAATTTCTTCATGCATCTGGACCTGATTGATTCCCATAAAATTATATTCGATGGGATCTTCTGCCGTGATAATATTATCGGTCTCTTTGTTTAATTCCGATAAGGCAGAATAGAGGGTGGTCGTCTTTCCGCTTCCGGTTGGTCCGGTCACCAGGATCATTCCAACGGGTTTGTGGATCGCAGCCTTTAAATCAGCCAGGGAAGATTCTTCAAATCCCAGTTTTGTCATGTCCAATTGCAGCGCCGATTTATCTAATAAACGAAGGACAAGCTTTTCCCCAAAAAGGGTAGGGATGGCAGAGACACGAAAGTCCATTTCCCTTCCTTTTCCCGTCCGTAACTTAATTCTTCCGTCCTGTGGGAGTCGTTTTTCAGCAATGTCTAATTTCGCCATGATTTTTAAGCGTGAGGTCATCGCATTTTTGATTTGGATGGGAAGCGACATATCCCGCCTCAACACGCCGTCGATTCGATACCTTACTCGGAAAGTCCTCTCGTAAGGCTCAAAATGGATATCGCTCGCCCCCAATTTAATGGCTTTGATCAGAATTCCATTGACGATCTTAATGATCGGACCCTCCATATCCATGGAATTCTCAAGATTTTGACTATCGACAACTTCGACATTATCCACTGCTCCATGAACCAGTTTATCAAAATCATCCACATCAACCACGTCGTCATCAAGCGAGATGCCGTCACCCAGGGCGTCGTCCTTTGCATCGTTGAGATCATAATCTTTCGCCTCGAAAGAAATGCTTCCCAATCCCGCGACGTTTCCGCCCCCTCCGTAATATTTCTTTATCGCATCGATAATCTCCGTCTCCGAGGCCACGACGGGCTCGACATTGAAGCCGGTCATAAATTTAATTTCATCGATCACCACAATATTGCTGGGATCGGCCATCGCCAGGGTCAATTTAGGGCCCATTCTGTTGATGGGGATGATGAAATACTTTTTTGAAAGGCTGGAAGGAATTAATTTGATCACAGTTGGATTGATTTCCATTTTTGAAATCTTGACAGAAGGAACTCTATATTGGGCGCTGAGGAAAGATAATAATTCGTCCTCCTTAATATACCCCAATCTGACCAGGTTCGATTCTAAGCGGCCCCCCTTTAATTTCTGCTCGTCTGACGCCCTCTTGAGTTGGTCGGGGGTGATATAATTTCGCTTTATGAGAAGTTCACCTAAGCGCTCTGTCAATCTTGCCTCCTCTTAAGTTTCCAGAATAGTTTACAATATTCAAAAAGATAAATTTTTGTCAAGAGTAAAGTACCTATAGCAAAATGAGTGCCAATTTTTGCCTATTTCTAATTGTTGGAATTCTAAGAAGTTTAGTAATTTTTTACATCCCTCTTCTTACAAAATAGTGCAAAAAAATGGTACAATTGGCTAATAATTAACCGATATTATTTAGAAAATAACTCGATAATCCCTGACCCCGCCAGGGGAGAGGGCGGGGATAACGAACTCCTCATGTAAAATTTTGCAGAAAACAGGTTACGTCGAGCGGCGGGGGTAAAGGCACCCGTGATATTTAGGGACGATGAGCATTAAACGATAAACGACGAATAATGCATTATCTCTTCGGTTTATGGTCCATGGTTCATTTTACGAAATGGGCCTCGTAACCGAGACCATCGCTTAGGGGATGTAAAAGAATTTTTCCGGGAGGGGAATGAACCCTGGCCGTGTGGGGGTCCAAAGGCGGATTTCAATTCATCATTCGAGGGGGAGAGAGGGGCAATTTGACGATAAAAGAACTTCCTTTTCCCAATTCGCTTTCCACCTGGATTTCACCTTGATGAGCCTCGACGATCCATTTGCAAATGCTAAGGCCAAGGCCGCTTCCTCCTTGCTCTCGTGACCGAGCTTTATCCACTCGAAAGAAACGGTTAAATATCTTTTCCTGGTCCTCCTTGGCAATTCCAATTCCAGTATCCGATACGATGATTCTAACAAACTTTCCCCTCTCTCCTTCTAGCCGATCCGATTGGTTTCTCACAGGGGCTGGGTATTCTTCCTGGAGGGTGATATGTATAGAACCTCCTTCTTCAGTATATTTAATCCCATTTTCAATTAAATTTATAAGCAATTCTCTCATCCGCAAAGCATCCGCAAAAATATAAATACTCTGCTGATGATTCGATGTGGATAGGCGGAGTCTCTTGGATTTCGCTAATAGATCCATTTGAGCGGCAACGTCGGTGAGGATCTCCGTCAGATTAATATCTTCCTTATTCAACCTTATTTCCCCGGTATCCGCTTTTGAAAGAAGCAAGAGATCTTCAACAATTTGTGACATGCGATTAATTTCTTCCAAGTTGCTCTTCAAGGTTTGCTGATATTCTTGGGAGGACCTTTCCTTTCGAAGCATCACCTCGGCTTCTCCTTTAAGAATGGTTAAAGGAGTTTTTAGTTCATGCGAAGCGTCGGAGCTGAACTGCTTCATTTGTCGGAAGGATTGATCAAGCCGGGAGATCATCTCATTGAAGGTCTCAATCAATCTCGATATTTCATCCTTCACTTTGGGAGGACTAATCCGTTGGCTTAAATTTTGGGAGGTGATCATTCGAACCGTTTGGGTGATGTCATCAACAGGCTTCAATGCCTTATGGGCGAGAAATTGTCCCCCCAGAATGGCCACCAGGAGGGCTAAAGGGACTGTGATCATTAAGATGATAAACAGGGTGTTAAGGGCATCCTCGACCTCCTCCAAAGAAGAGGCGATTTGGACAATTTTAGTAACGCGACCATTTTCAACCACAGGGAAGGTGATAATTCGCAAGGGAGTGTTTCCAATAGAACGATTCGTTTCAAAGGTGATCAAACCCTCGGAAGCATTCTTCAGCGTACTTAAACTGATTGGGAGTTGAACATTTTTTAGATTATCAGACTTCCGGCCAACATTTCCCGATTCATCCAAGACCTGAATGAATTTGCCAATCGGTTTTAGGTTCATGGACGTTTCAAGGGCTTGGTCAATATTTCCGAAGCCAAATTTCGATAAGGGAGACGACGATTCCGAGGCGATGAATTCAGCAAGAGACCTCAATTTACTATCCACATCTCGATGAAGACTTTTTGAGAGGGTGAAATATAAAAAAGTACTAAAGGAGACTAATAAAACTCCTAATATCAAGACATACCAAAGGGTAAGTTTAAATCGAAGACTTCTGAAATGCATTTAGGCCCTTTTCATGATATAACCGACCCCTCGAATCGTATGGATCAGTTTGGGTTCGAATTCCCTGTCAATTTTTCTTCGGAGATAGTTTACATAGACATCGATCACATTGGTCACCGAGTCGAAATGGTAATCCCAGACATGTTCGGAAATCATGGTCCGGGTGAGGACCTTATCCGGATTTCTCATAAAATACTCTAAGAGAGAATATTCCTTCGCCGTGAGTTCAATTTCTTTCCCTTTTCGCATCACTTTATGGGTGACGAGAGACAGGGTTAAATCAGCTATTTTCAAGATAGGTTCCTTATCTAGCTTTTCGCGGCGTAACAGAGCACGGATTCTGGCCAAGAATTCCAAAAATTCAAACGGCTTCGTCAAATAATCATCGCAACCAGCATCCAGTCCCCTCACAGTATCTTCGACACTATCCTTGGCAGTCAACACCAGGATAGGGACGTTGTTTCGATTCCCTCGGATCCTTTTTAGCACCTCCAGTCCATCGATCTTCGGGATCATGAGGTCAAGAACGATCAAATCGTATTCATTCACTTCTGTCATGTAAAGGCCTGATTCCCCGTCGTAGGCATTATCCACCGCGTAATGTTCCTCTTCCAGTCCTTTCCTAATGAAATTGGCAACCTTTTTTTCATCTTCGATGACTAAGATTCTCATTTCTTTTTTAGCGACACCCCTAAAAAAGTGTTAATCACTCGCCCACAGCTTGTGAAATAAAGAAGGAATAAACGCTATCATTATAAATTTATTGTTAAAAAAAGCAATAGCGAAAATAATGCCCCCCAGAACCTTGACACGCTATCTTAACTTTGTTAGCATTTGCCAAATTTTCCATCCGCCGGGGAAAGGGAAAATCTTGATCAAATTGGCAGGGATCCAGATCTCCTGTTCTGAGGAGAAAGGGCGAAATATTGAAAAGGCGGTTAAATTTGCTCAAATCGCTACGGAAAGAGGTGCCAACCTCATCTGTTTCCAAGAGCTCTTCACGACCCATTGGTTTCCGAGAGAAATGAACAAACGCTACTTTTCTCTGGCTGAAAAGATGGATGGCCCCACCGTTACAAGAATGCAAAGGTTAGCAGGAGAGAATAAGGTCGTTCTGGTCTGTCCTATTTTCGAAATCGAAGAAGATTCTTTTTACAATTCGGCGATCGTGATCGATGCGGATGGGGAGATTTTGGGAAGTTACAGAAAAATTCATGTCCCTCAGATTCCGCTTTGGGAAGAGCGATATTATTTTTCGTCAGGAAATCATGGGTTTCCTGTCTTTAGGACCAAGTTCGCACCCATTGGTGTCCAGATCTGTTGGGACAACTTCTTTCCAGAAGGATCAAGAATATTGGCATTAAAAGGAGCCAAGATTTTATTTTGTCCTACCGCCGCTGCTTTCGCTTCACAACGGAAATGGGAAACGGCGATCTCGAGCAATGCCGTCGCCAACGGGGTTTACAGTTTCAGAGTGAATCGGGTGGGGAGCGAGGAGAAACAAGATTTTTACGGGAGATCTTTTTGTATTTCCCCAGAGGGAGAATTACTGGATAAACCGACAGGAATGAAAGACAGCATTGCTTTGGTTGAAATTGATCTAAAGAATATTGATCAGACAAGGAAGGAGTGGCCCTTCTTGAAGGACAGGAGACCTGAAACGTATCAGGAAATTTGTTCTGGTAAAAAACCAATTCAAGAGCCATGAATTGTCCCCCACCTTATGAAAGAGAAAAAAGGGTGTTATTTCTGACATATCGAGGAGATCATGGAGAGAAAAAAGTTTATCAAGGAATATGTGGAGCCGATTGTCATCGCTGTACTGATCGCTCTTTTTATCCGTGCTTTCATCGTTCAGGCATTCAAGATACCATCAAGTTCAATGGAGCCGACGTTGCTGGTGGGCGACCATATCCTGGTTAATAAATTTATTTGTGGAATAAGAATTCCTTACACCAATATCAAATTTTTTCAGTATAAGAAACCGGGGAGAGGGGATATCATCGTCTTCATTTTTCCAAAAGACCGGTCAAAAGATTTTATTAAGAGGGTTATTGGATTGGAAGGTGAAAAAGTCGAGATCATTAACAATAATATTTACGTTAACGACAAGTTGATGAACGATCCATGGGGCCACTTTATACTGGCGAGACCTTCGCTGGAGGACTTTGGCCCTATAAAAATCCCTGAAGGCTCTCTCTTCGTCATGGGGGATAACCGTGATAACAGTCAGGATAGTCGCTTTTGGGGATTTGTCAATATTAACAATGATGTGATAGGAAGAGCATTTGTTATCTATTATTCAGGTCCAAATTTCTGGGAGATATGGAAAATTTGGAGATGGGGTGAAATAAAATGGAGGAGAATAGGCAAACTGATTCATTAATGAGGGACGATGAACATTAAACGATAAACTACAAACAGTGTATTATGTCTTTAGTCCATTGTCCAATTGTTGATTGTTCATCAATCATGGTACCAAAAGATCCTCGTAACCCTGTCCGAGGAGCGCTTTTCATCATTCTTGTCCTGAAAATACATTTTCCCTCGCCCACTGAATATCTTTCCTAATCTGTTCAATAAGGAGCGAGGAAGATTCAAATCGGACTTCATCTCGAATTCTTTTTTTAAAACGAACCTCGATTTCCTTTCCATAGATCTCTTGGTTAAAATTCAAAATATGCACCTCCAGCAAAAATGGTTCTTGTCTTTTGGCGATTTGAGCGGAAAAAGTGGGATTTGACCCGATATTGGCGAGGCCGTTGAAACGTTGTTGATGCCACACCACCTCCACGGCGTAGACCCCTGTCTTTGGATAAAGCTCATCTGAAATTTCTAAATTTGCTGTAGGAAAACCCAAAGTTCCTCCTCTTTTTTCCCCTTCCACTACTTTTCCAATGATCGGATAATCTCTTCCCAATAACTTCGAGGCCCCTTCTACTTCTCCCGTTTGAATGAGAGTTCTTATCTTTGAACTGCTGACAATCGTTTGGCCAACTTTCAATGGCTCCACAACCTCGACTTCGAAATCAAAAACCTTTCCCGCCTCTTGAAGGGTCTGCGCGTCTCCTCCTTGTCCCTTGCCGAAATGATAATTATATCCAATGATGACCTTCTTCACCTTTACTTTTTCTACCAGAATACTTTTGATGAATTCGGAGGAGGCAATCTCTGAAAATGTCACCGAGAATTCGATGCAGAGTACGATCTCGATTCCCGATTTTTCGATCAGCATCATCTTTTTTCTAAACGGCGTCAGCAGGGGTAGGAACTTTTCGGGTGCAAGCACTTTGAGGGGATGGGGCTCAAAAGTGATGACCACTCCTTGCCCACGAATTTTGGATGCTTCCTCTTTCAGCCTCTTGAAGATCTGTTGGTGGCCCAAGTGCACCCCATCGAAATTCCCCAGTGTGACAACAGGATTTCGGAAGGGTCTTTTTAGATTTTGAATTCCCTTAATAATCTCCATGACAAAAAGCACAAAAAAATATCTTAAGAGTTGATCTTCACCGCAATTTTATACTAAAATAATACCCGTTGAAATTCAATCAGTGGATTACGGCCTTTTTTTGCGCTATGCGCCATGCACTTTGCTATTTTAAACACAGGCCGAAGTGGCGGAATTGGTAGACGCGCTAGATTCAGGGTCTAGTGGGGTCACACCTGTAGGGGTTCGAGTCCCCTCTTCGGCACCAAACCGCATTATTCCAAAATACCTGAGTTCCGTTTTTTCATGGCCACCGTAGAAAATTTTCGAAAATTCAGGGAATCATTAAAAATTATTAAGGTTTTGCTGAGAAATTGAAATCGTATTTGAAGAAATCTGTTGAGGTCTTTATTGGGGAGGGTTCTCTTTGTGTCGGTCCTGTCCCTTCCCTGAAGCATTCAAGGATGCCGTCCTTCTCTAAACTGAGCTGACCTGTTTTGGGGTCGATCTTTATAAATTCTATCCCCTCCTGAGGAGCAGGGAAGTCTTTAACAGGTTTATCTTTCAATATCTTTGACATGAAAGCGACCCAGATAGGGGAGGCTGCTTGTGCCCCTGTCTCATTTTCGCCGAGTGATCTCTCTTCATCAAAACCTACCCACACCCCTGTGATCAATTCAGGGGTGTAGCCAATAAACCAAGCATCCATAAATTGGTCCGTTGTCCCTGTTTTTGCAGCTACTGGCCTGCCCAGCGATCGGGCTCTCCAACCCGTCCCTTGTTTGACAACACCTTCCAAAAGATAGGTCATCAAGAAGGCAGTCTGAGGCGCAATTATTTGTTCTTCCTTCGAGGATGCTTCAGAATAGAAAGGAGGCAGATTTTCTTCTAAGAGGTTCCCATCCCTGTCTAAGATCCTTTTGATAAAGATAGGCTTAAAGAGATTCCCTTGATTGGCGAATACGGAATAAGCTTTGGTCAATTCATAAAGAGAGATACTTGAAGAACCAAGAGCCATGGAAAGGTCGTTGTGAAGAGGCGAGGATATCCCCAATTTCTGTGCATAACTCTTGATATAATCAGTGCCGACCTCTCGCGCGATCTTCACGGTCACAACATTGACGGAATGTGTGAGGGCGTTCCTCAAGGTAATCGGTCCAGAAAATTTTCCTTCAAAATTCTTGGGTTTCCATTTTTTGTCTCCCCATTCAAAAACGATCGGAGAATCCACGATAACAGAGGAGGGTGTAAAACCATTATCGAGGGCAGAGGCATAAACGATGGGCTTAAAGGCAGACCCGGTTTGCCTGCGGGCTTGGATCACGCGATTAAATTGACTTTTTCTAAAATCCCTTCCTCCTACCATTGCCTTGATATATCCAGTTTCCAAATCAAAACAAATAAGAGCGCCTTCCGGCGCTAATGGTATATCAGCCGTTGGATATTTTTCCCTTTTTTCTATCTCCCTTAATCCAGCCTCCATCGTCTCTTCAGCCGTTTTCTGATAGTGAAGATCAATCGTGGAAAAAACCTGAAGGCCATTTTTGTAAAGGGCATCTTTCCCATATTTCTCTTCGACATAACGTCTTACGTATTCTACGAAATACGGTGCGCTTTCGACAGAAGGTTTTTCTTCACCCCGGATGGCATATGGAGTTTTGCTGGCTTTACTTGCCTCACTCGACGTAATAAAACCTTCCTCGGCCATTCGATTGAGAATATAGATTTGTCTCTTTTTTGCCTGTTCGGGATGCTGGTATGGAGAGTTTTTGCTTGGTGCCTGAGGAAGTCCGGCAAGCACAGCACACTCCGCTAAATTTAATTCTTCAACCGTCTTGCCGAAATAACTTTCCGCCGCAGCCGCCACCCCATAGGCCCCATGACCCAAGTAGATTTGGTTCAGATATAAAAAGAGAATTTCCTCCTTGGTGAGATAGTTTTCAATTTGATAAGCCAATATAGCCTCTCGGATCTTTCTCGCGAAGCTTTTTTCAGGAGAGAGTAGAAGTGATTTCACTACCTGTTGGGTAATGGTGCTCCCTCCCTGGACAATCTCTCCGGAAAAAATATTTCTAAAAAGGGCCCTAAGGATGGCTACATAGTCTAAGCCTTTGTGGTGGAAGAATCTTGCATCCTCTCCCGCGACAAAGGCCTGAATCAGATAGTTTGGAATTCTGTCCAGAGGGACTACCTGTCTTTTCTCATAGAAAAACTCACCGATGACCTTGCCATCTTCAGAAAATATTTTTGTAATGCCCGATGGTTTGTAGTTCCTCAACGTTTCGATGCTTGGAAGATCGTGTGTGAAATAAAAATAAGAGGCTGCTCCAAATACCGTGAGAATAGTAACAATCGTCATCATCACAACAATTGATATTTTTACGATTTTTTCAATAGAAACAGGTTTGGCAGTCTTCATTCTTAGTTAAAACGAATATCCTTCACCCAAATCCCGATTTAGGAGCCGAAACCCTTTTCCCATCCGGTCATTGCGAGCACCTGCAAGGTGCGCGGCAATCTCATTGAAAAAGGCGAGATTGCTTCGTTTCACTCGCAATGACAATTTCTAAATCGGGATTTGGGCTTCATTAAGTCCTTGACTTCTCTTTTGGAAGGATATAATAATAAGGCAAATTTTTCAACAAATTAGTCAGAAGCGGAGAACCTGAAGTAGCAAAGGCAAGAGAGATCCTTCCAATTTTAAGAGAAATGGGAGACAAGGCGAATGAACGGCAGATTAAGTGAGACTCTATCCATTTTGATCCCGATCTATAATGAGGAAGGAAACCTCTCCATGCTATACGAGAAATTGATGACGGCATTGAAAAAGGCGGGGAAACCTTATGAAGTGATCTTTGTCGATGACGGAAGCTCAGACGGGACATTGGAAATTCTGCTCGATCTTAGGGAGAAGAATCCAAACGTAAAGATCGTTAGTTTCTCACGGAATTTCGGACAAACCGCAGCACTTAGCGCTGGAATCGATTTCTCCAAAGGGGATATCATCATTCCGATGGATGGTGACCTTCAGACGGATCCGGAGGATATTCTTCCTCTTCTTGAAAAGATTGGAGAAGGATTTGATGTGGTAAGTGGATGGCGGAAACGTCGTAAGGACCCCTTTCTAACCCGCCGATTACCCTCCATCTTTGCCAATAAAATCATCTCATGGATTGGGGGCGTTCATCTTCACGACTATGGATGCACTCTCAAAGCCTATCGTAAAGACATTTTGAAAAATATTAGACTCTACGGGGAAATGCATCGGTTCATCCCGATCTATGCCCAATGGATCGGGGCCCGCGTGTCAGAAATTCCGGTTCGTCATTTTCCGAGGGGGTCTGGTTCATCGAAGTATGGAATGAGTAGGGTCTTCAAGGTCATTTTAGACCTGATGGTGGTTAAGTTTCTTTTGTCCTATTCCCAGAAACCCATCTATGTTTTCGGTGGGATGGGACTTTTGATGATTTTGGGATCCATTCTGGCCGGGTGCTACGCGGTTTATTTGAAGTTTTTCAAAGGGACTTCCTTCATTTTGACGCCGCTACCTTTACTGTGCGTTTTTCTCCTGTTGTTAGGATTTTTGTCCATTCTGATGGGCTTTTTGGCTGAAATACTAACCCGAACATACTATGAATCGCAGGGAAAGCCTACCTATCAAATTAAGGAGACGATTCCATAGAAGATATGGGAAGGAATGTTTATCGTTTTCGAAGCTTGACACTCGGTCCTCCAGCACCGAGCTTCGGGCTTCGATACGAGTATCGTTAGCATCAACCTTTCATACAGTATAATGAAGAAGAATCACAGATACGGAACACGATAATTCAATTCTAAAATATCATGTGCGGTATTGTCGGGTTTCTCACCACAAAGGCAGCAGATATTCCCGAATTTGAAATCCTAAGGAAAATGCGGGATGTTCTCGTTCATCGCGGCCCGGACGAGGCTGGAGAATACATTCGTCCCCTGGATGAAAAAGGCCCCTTCGTCTTCTTTGGACATCGCCGTCTCAGCATCATCGATTTGACGACTGGGCATCAGCCATTATCTAATGAGGACGGAACGGTATGGGTAATTTTTAATGGAGAGATCTACAATTTTAAGGAATTGAGAGAAGAATTGCAGGATAGGGGTCATCAGTTTCGTACCAGGTCAGATACGGAGGTTATTGTTCATGCTTATGAAGAGTATAAAGAAGATTGTTTCCAATATTTCAACGGGATGTTCGCTATTGGGATCTGGAATGAAAAGGGGGGTCGATTGGTATTGGCGAGGGACCGCATAGGTAAGAAACCCCTTTATTATAGCCTGATTAATGAAACCTTCCTTTTCGCTTCTGAGTTGAAAACGATCATGGCTTATCCCGCCTTCCCGAGAAAGGTCGATCCCTCTTCCTTTATGAAATATTTATTTTTTGAATTCATTCCTTGCCCTCATACCATTTTTACGAATGCTCAAAAACTTCCAGCTGCCTCCTATCTTATCTGGGATAAGAAAAAGATAGAGATTAGACAATACTGGTCCCCTTTTGATCACCAGAAGTGTGAAGAAAGTTACTCTGAAGCCGAAGCGGAGCTGAGAATGATGGACCTTCTCAAAGAGTCCGTCAGACGCCGACTCATAAGCGACGTGCCACTGGGTGTTTTTCTAAGCGGCGGGATCGACTCGAGTGCCATCACTGCCCTGGCTCAAAAAGAGGTTCCTGGGAAGATAAAAACGTTTTCAATTGGTTTCGAAGACCCTTCTTTCGATGAGTCGAAATATGGATGGTTGGCATCGAAATATATTGGTACCGAGCATCATGAACAAACTATGACCCCTATTGATTTACTCAACATCATTCCCAGGTTGCCTGATATTTTGGACGAACCGATGGCAGATGCATCCATTTTACCAACGTATCTTCTTTCCAAATTCACTCGTGAACACGTCACGGTTGCCTTGGGTGGAGACGGGGGAGATGAACTGTTTGCGGGATATCCAACCTATCTGGCTCATAGATTTGCCAACCAATATGAGCGCTATTTAGAATTTTTACACCCGGCGATTAAGTTTTTAGGGAATTTACTCCCGGTCTCCGACAAGAATATAAGCTTTGATTTTAAAATAAAGAAATTTCTTTCTGGGATAGATTATCCAGATGGGATAAGGAATTCAGTCTGGCTTGGCTCCTTCGCATTTTTAGAAAATGAAAAGGTAACATCCCCGGAGATCCGACAGCACTTCAATCGGGATCATTTGGTTGAGGAAGTTTTGTCATACGGAGAAGAATGCCCTTGCGAGGATCGGATAACAAAGCTTCAATATCTCGATATGAGACTGTATCTCCAGGAAGCCATTCTGGTTAAGGTAGACCGTGCCAGTATGGCGTCTTCTCTGGAAGTGAGAGCTCCGTTCCTCGATTACAAGTTGGTTGAGTTTGTAATGGGCCTTCCCTCGACATTGAAATTGAAAGGGTTCACTTCAAAATATATTTTGAAAAAGGCGATGAGAGGTTGGATTCCAGATGAGGTGATAAACAGGCCGAAGAAGGGGTTTGGCGTCCCGATCGCTAAATGGGTCAAAAGGGAGTTAAAGGAACTATTTGAAGATTTTCTCTCGCCGGATCGAATAAAACGGGAAGGATTTCTCAACCCTGAATACGTCACGCTCTTGCTTCAAGATCATCTGTCTAATAAGAAAGATAATCGAAAACAGCTCTGGACTTTACTTGTATGGGAACTCTGGGTGAACCAGTTTCATCCTTCGTTTTGATTTCATGTTTTCCAGTTTTAATGGTCCTATGAATCTCTTCTGGCAGTTCGTCTGTATGATTACTTTCGGCGCAGCTTGCTGGGCCGCCGGGAATATTCTGCTCAGGTGCTTTTTGGGCAAAAACATTGACTTACCCTCTACGGCCCGTCATACTCTTGCCTTTACAACAGGAAACGTTTTGTTTTCATACCTTTTAACAGTTTTAGGATTTATCGGGGCCTTTGTTCCGATAATACTTTGGACTCTTTTTTTTATAGGGATTGGAATAGCAATTTGGCAGATTAAAGTAGAATTCAAAAGACCATCCACGCTCGGATTGATAGATCAAACGATTCAAGAGGATACCGACAGAGAGATAGCAGGAAAAATAAAAAAGGAAAAGATTGCAAAAATTATTTTAATTGTGATAGTTGGGCTCTTCATTGTACCAGCGATTTTTCAAGCAGCAACTCCACCTTATCTCCGAGACTCTTTGGTTTATCACCTCCTATGCCCAAAAGTGTATTTGAAGGCAGGCCGCCTCGTGCACATCCAGGGAAATCTATTCTCAGCATTTCCCAAAGGGCAAGAGGTCATTATGACCCTTCTACTGTCCAACGCGGGCGATCGCGCGGCCCAGGGGTTTTCGGTCTTTCAGCAGGTTGCCGCAATTGGGGAGCTTTACAGCTTAACTTACCTAATGGCTGGACCTTGGCCGGCCGCATTGTGCACGGTTGGATTCGCCACAGTTCCCCCTGTCATGTACTTCACTGGAAGTGGCTATGTCGAGCCAGCCCTTCTCATGACCCTTGGAGGAAGTCTTTTAGTTTTATTCCTTTTCTTCCGACCTGGAAGGGAGTCGAACAAGGCTGGAAGCTTGGGACTCGGACCTATTTCATTGATTGGGTTCCTGGCAGGTTGGATGCCTGCGCTCAAATATAGTGGATTGATCTATTTAGGATTGCTCGGACTGATCCTCTTGTGGAGCCAGAGAAAAGTACTTCCTAAAAATGCTCTAAGCATGATCGGAGTATTCAGCCTTTCAGCGGCGCCAGGTCTTTGTTGGATGGGGTGGAACTGGATGACCTTGGGCAATCCAGTATATCCCATGGGCTGGTTCCTTTTTGGTGGAAAAGGCTGGGATGAAGCCAGGGCGCTCGCAATGTCTCAGTATTTAGATATTTATGGAATGGGAAAGAATTTTCTGGACTATCTTTTCCTTCCGTGGCGGCTGGCCTTCTTAGGAAGATTTGACACAACACATTTCGACGGCGCCATAGGACCATTCCTAATTCTTAGTGTAATTCTAAGCGCGGTTTCGGCCATGCTTTTGTATCGTCGCCGGTTGATGGGGAGTATGCTGAGACAAATAGGATTGATGTTTGTAGTATCCGCTGCATTTTTTGTGTTCGGAACGCAGCAAGTCAGGTTTTGGTTGCCTTCTCAAATGCTGGCTTGCGCTTTTGCCGCTCCATCGGTAGAGCTTCTCGTAAACTGGGCAAGAAGGAGACACTTGATAAATGTTTTGCTTTTGTTGGTTCTCATTGGCTCTCTTGCGTGGAACATGTGGTTTCTAGGCACGCAGTTTTTTAAGGTTGGATTCTACAGGCCGGTCTTGGGCATAGAGCAGGAGAAGGATTTTCTGATTCGAGAAGTCCCGGGTTACCCTGCCATGGAATTTATCAATCAAAACCTACCCCCACATTCTTACTTGCTTTGCATATGGACAGGAGCATATGGGTATTACCTGAGCTGCAAGTACTATTCTGATACTTTTATAGAAGACACCACGCTGAAGAAATTCATTCACGCATCAGCCAACGGAGAAGAACTCTCCAGAAGGTTGACCCGGGCTGGATTTACCCACCTTTTTTTGAACCTTCCCTTATTGGAAAAAAACATGGAACAAAACGAGCGAGTTATCTTTGGTCACTTTTTGAGCAACGAGACCCATGAGCTTTTTCGCTACCAGAAATATAGGGTGTTCAAGATCCTTCCCTCACCCAATTGAACTTCATTCAATCGGCATATCAATCCCCTTTTCTCCTGGGGATCTAGGGTCCCAGAGAAAAAGATATATAGAAGCATCTGTCGGAAATTTGTTGAAATTAAGAAAACTCCCATCGAAGTATCCTTTTAAAACACAAGGAGAATTCCCTTTGATCTCCTTCGCGGTCCTTTTTCCTCCAATAATCCATATACGGCCTTTGTCAGAAAGATACTGGTTGCAACAGGTTTTGGAACAATAGATTGTGTATTGACTATTTTTATAAACAAAAGATTTCCTGAATGCGATCTCATTTTCTGAAACCTTATAATAAGGAATCTCATAGTGCCGTTTCTCCGGGTAAACCCCGAAATAGTGAAGTATGCCTGGGATATAGGCCATGTCGCTATCGAAAAGTTTATCTCCTTTCCGGAGTTGGCCCTTTAAATAATTTACTAAACCTCTGAAATCTTCCTTCTCAGCGCGGTAATAGAGTGGGAGGATCACGAGATTAGATGCGATAAAAAGGATGACAAAGAGGAGTCTGAATCGCACAAATTTGTTTAATTTTTCAAATCTATCTTCGATAGCACTAAGCGACAGGTGTAGAGCGATGAAGAAAAGAGGTAGAAAACAGATAAAATACCGGGAGGTAATGAAATGAAAAACATCGAATAACTTACAATACAGGTATAGCCCACCGATCGGTAAGATGAAAAGGGCAATGAGAATTAGGGCATTCGTACGATATTTTGAAAAGAAAAATAAGGCTATTAAAAGGACCAACGAAACAAGTGTGAGAGGTAGATAAGGTGCCCAATCATTTAATACACCAGATAAAATATCCCAAAAGGAGAACAAGAGTTTGAGTTCATAAGGATCTATCAGGGGCTGGCCACGGTAGTTTAGCGCCAGAAAAAGTATCCAGGGAATACAGAAGAAAAGAAGGATACCATTTAGGATCAAACAGTAATAAAATCGCGGTCTTTTATTTCCATTTACTCGATAGAACCATAGGATCTGAGAAAAGAAAATGAACGGGATAGAACTGTAACTTGTGTAAAATAATGTCGCAAAGGAAAAGGGGGCCAATACCAAATAGCGCTTTTCTGAAGTTTTCAAGTATTTCAGAAAAAAATAAAGGCTCACCATTCCTAAAAACATTTCGAGCGAATAAGCTCGTCCATCCTGAGAGAGGCAAATATGGTAGGCCATAAAGGTTAAGGAGAGCGTGCATGGGAGGGCAATACCGGGAGAAAATGATCTTGCAAGCAGATAGATCATAGGGATGGAAAGGGTTCCGAAGATCAGTGGAATGATGCGGAGGTCCCTTTCTGGTTTGGTAAATGGGTAGAATTGGTGGGTAAAGATGAAGAAGAGAGGAGGGTGAAGGTATGAGGGATTCTCCTTATAAAAGTTAAATTGGCCTCTGAGACCATCCCTCGAATCATTGAACGTATGGATTTCGTCTATCCAGAGTGATTTTCGATCAAAGGTGTAAAATCTCAGGGCAAACCCTATGAGGAGGCAGAGTATTAGGATCACGATCTCTTTTTGTTTCGAGTCACTCATAAGGGTCTTAGGTGATGGTAAAGGTAAAGATGCCAGTTTAGTAGTTGGGTAAGATCGTTAGTCATAAAGCCTTCTCATCACCTTTTAACATTGCCCAAACTGGCTTCATGACCTTATCCCTTACCCTTGATACTAAAGATTCTTTATTCGATCGGCATGTCAATCCCCTTTTCCTCTGGAGATTTAGGATCCCAGAGGAAAAGGTACATGGAGGCATCGCTTGGAAACCGTCTGAAGTTGGCAAAACTCCCATCAAAATATCCCTTTAAAACACAGGGAGAACTTTTCTTGATCTCCTTTGCTCCCTCTTTCCCGGTAAGAATCCAAAGTCGATTCCCATCTGCAACATATCGGGCATAGGGAATATTGGAATGGAATATTGTGAAGCCTCGGTTTTCGGAAATAAGAGATGCTCTGAATTCGAACTCCTTTTCGGGTTTCTTCCATGAAAAGGGAATTTTGTAATGCCGGTTTTGTGGATACACTCCAAAATAGTGAAGTATTCCAGGAATATACGTTAAGGTATTGACAAAAATCATATCCCCATCCCTGAGTTGGCTATTCAGATAATTCACCAAACTTCTGAAATCTTGTTTTTCGGAGCGATAGTAGAGAGGTAAGATCACCAGATTGGACGCGATAAAAAGAATTACAAAGAGAAGGTCCAACCGGATCAGCTTATTTAATTTGTCAAACTTCGTTTTAACCGCACCCAGAGAAGAGAACAAAGCAACAAAAAAGAGAGGGAGAAAATTGATAAAGTACCTCGAAGTGATAAACTGAGTCACGGTTAAAAGCTTACAGTACAAATAAAGTCCTGCAACTGGAAGAACGAAAACGCCTAAAAGAATGAGAGCATTCCTTCTATTTCTCGAAAAAAATGGGAACAGGATTAGTAAGATGGTAGAAATGATCATCAAAGGTAAATGGGGTACCCAGTCGTTTAAGATTCCATGCAGTATCGTAGAAAGGGATCCAATGTCTTGGAGTGTAAGGGGATCCATGACAGACTGACCGTGATAATTCAAACCAAGAAAAAGAAGCCAGGGGAGACAGAGAAAGAGAATGATGCCATTGAAGATTATAAAGCATGAGAAAGCCGGTTTCTTATTATCTTCCCTCAATTGGTAAAGCCACAGAATCTGGGATAAGACAATAAATTGGATAGAGCTGTAACTTGTATAAAACAAAGTGGCGAAAAAGAAGGCAGCAGGGATCAGATATCGTTTTTGGAATGTTTTGAGATGCCGCATAAAGAAATAGAGGGCCGCCATTCCGAGAAGCATGATTAGCGAATAGGGACGACCATTCTGAGAAAGATAGATGTGATAAGTCATGAAAGTTAAAGAAACGGTACAAGGGATTGCGATATTCGGAGAGAACTGGCGTGAAAGGAGATAAAGCATTGGTATCGAAAGGATCCCAAGTATTAGAGGGAAGATTCGAAGGTCTCGTTCTGGTTTTGTGAAAGGATAGAATGAATGAGTGAGAACAAAGAAAAGAGGGGGGTGAAGGTAAGTTGGGTTTTCTTTGTAATACTTCAGTTGGTTTTGGATACCATCTCTCGAATCATTATAAGTGTGAATTTCGTCAATCCAGAGGGATTTTTGATCGAAGGTGTAGAACCGAAGGGCAAAGCCGATGATTAAACAAAGGATGAGGATAATCATTTCTTTTCGGCTTCCCCTGTTTTCAATCGGATGATTGAAATCCATTGGGTCCAATCTCATTTCTTAGCAAGACAGTAAATAGAAACGCCAAACGGGAATGAAAAATGTTTAAGCAAATAACGTTCAAGCGAAAAAATGGTTTTCGAAACGAAATTGATCAAAGGAGAATTTATCTCATTTTCAGATTCAACCTTCAATCCAAGAAACCGAATTATGCGCCTTCCAATAAGAATAGGAATGAAGAGAAAACAATTGAAATAAGAGGCCTTTAATATTTCGAAGCCCCCCTCTCTTAACTTGTTCGTAATTTCCTCCCTCAAATACCTCCTTTTATGTCCCGTCACTTCATCCTGAGTTCCCCAAAGAAACTTGAAGGCCGGAACAGTTACGATGAGCATCCCTCCGTTACTTAATACCCGATAAAATTCACTGATACCATTTGCATCGTCATCCAGATGCTCGAGAATATCCATTGCAATAATTAGACCAATCGCATTGGACCGTACGGGTAATTTATTTAAATCAGCATTTAAAAGAGAAACCTTTAATTTCTTTGAGATGAGGGATAAAGCGTAGATTGATCGATCTAATCCAATTGCATTTATCCCCACCGATGACAATACCTTCAGATTTGAACCAGCCCCGCAACCTATGTCAAGGGTCATAAAATTTGTCGGAACATGAATGGATGATAAAACAGATGCCAAGAGTTTCCTCCTAACAACGAACCACCAATGGAAACTCTCCACCTCGCTTTCAACATCATAAGGGTTAAGATTTTTTCCTAATTTGGATTCATCCATTGACGTTTTCTTAGCATATGTCGTGATATTGGTCAACTAAACAGTGTCTCTTTCTATTAAAATCGATTTTGACGTGGTGTCGCGGTGAACTAAATTTTCAGAGATGAACCATTATTAAACAACTTATTTAACTTCCAAAGGATTTGGCTTAGATGCTGAGGATCCAATATATTCTCAACAAGTCAACTTAATAAAGAGAGATTTATTCTAATGTCTCTTTTTGGAATTAAAGAAATCCCTCGCCATTAGGTGTCCAATTTAGTATACTTTTTTAAAAGCCTCGTTTGGCAAGAATTGGTATCCCTTAAGGATAGGCAGATTATGGAGTAGAATACTATTTCGGAAGTTAACAATATTTGTCACGCGTAGACAAAAAGTGGGGATTTAGTTTGCCTTTATAATAAAGCAAAACAGGGTATGTGAGTTTCTATATTTAGTAGTATGATAATAACCCCTGAGATATCAATTAGTTAAACGTGTTAATAAAATGCTTGGAAAACTCTTTAATTTGGCACAAATTATGCTGGAATACCTGTAAAATTTTATGAAGGAGGTGATTCTAAAAAACGTTCTTCTATATTGGTTAGGGGGTCTCGTGTTTTTAATGCAAAGTGCAAAAAATTAACCGTTGATCAAAACAAAAAAGGAGGTATCAATTATGTTAAGAAGAGAAAAAGGTTTTACATTGATCGAGTTGTTGATCGTCATTGCCATCATCGGTATTCTGGCCGCCATTGCCATTCCGATGTATAAGACACAGACAATCAAAGCCAAACTGACAGAAGTTACAAATGGCATGAGTAATGTGGCAAGTGCTGTAGCAGCATACATGCAGGAGACTGGTGGATGGCCGACTGCCGATTCTCAGGATTTAATTCAAAGCAGTTTAGGTGTTTCAACTAAAGCCCTTACAAGAATTGGTACGCTGACTGTAGTCAAAGGGGTGATTACTGCGACGATATCAGCAGGTACCATTGATGCTACCGTTGATGGCAAAACTCTTGCAATGGTGCCGACTTCGAATACGGACGGATCTATCACTTGGAATTGGTCCAGCGCCGATATGCCACCGGCGTATATCCCGAAACGATAATTTAAGATCTCTGATAATATAATGTTGGTGCCTCAAGAGTTATTCAAGTGAAATCTTGGGCACCAACATTATTTTATTTTTGAAAACAGAACCCTTTAATTTGAGAAGATAAGGGTTTTAAATGAAAAATAATAGATTAGGCTTCACGTTGATCGAGTTATTAGTGGTGATTGCAATCATAGGCATTTTGGCCGCTGTTGCTCTTCCTATGTATAAGGGTTATACGATTACGGCCAAACTGTCTGAAGTTGAAAATGCGATGTCCACCGTTGCGAGTGGCGTCACAGGATACTATGAACTCCAGAACTCTTGGCCTAATTGCCCTTCGATACCTGCGGTTGCAGATAGCCTGGGTGTCATGTTAGGCGCTGTTGGAAGAATTCAAAATTTATCGGTTTCGGGCGCGGACGGCTCAATTAATGCAATAGTTCAAAGCATTGATCCAATAGTTGATAACAAAACATTGACTCTAACACCAACTACAAATACTGATAGTTCAGTAACGTGGAATTGGGGGTGGTCCCCGGATTTTCCTCCTCAGTTTAGGCCTAGGAGGTAGATGAAGAGGTTTCCGATGAAATCCAATAGAGGGTTAACGCTTATTGAATTATTGCTCGCGGTAGTAATTGTAGGAATACTTGCGGCAATTGCAATCCCAGTTTATAACAGTTATATGCAACAGGCGAGGAGGGCCGATGCCAAAACTGCCTTAGAACAATTGAGAGCGGCGCAAGAGATGTGGAGAGCAGAAAAGGGAGGCTATTCAACAGATGTCACAGGAGTGGAGCTTATCACGACGATGGGCGCTCCTTCAACAACAATAAGCCCGTACTATACTTGGCAATTTAGTGGAACGTTGAATGTCAATTCTTTTACTGCTGAGGCAGACCCAGTTGGTTCGCAGACTTCGGACTCTGGAGGGAAATTATATATCAACCAGGCTGGTAGTAAATGGAGTGTCGATAAGGATGGAGTATTGCACTATTACCCCGCAGATCCCTCTTCGGCGTGGGCGAAATAATTTGTCTAAACAGGAATGAAATGAAAAAGCAAGATAATTTATTTATCTTGCTTTTTTTGTTTAATAATTATAATTAAAGGTCAATAAGTCGTCGTGGGTTGATGACAAAGCCCGCGTCGCCAATCGGTAGAGGGCTGATTCAACAGACAGGATACGTAGCCTTTTACTGACGATTCAGGCATCATAACTGTAACTTTAAGAAAAACTATGGACCTTTCAATCGTCATCCCGATGTTTAATGAGGCTGAGAATGCAGAATCTACCCTGAGCCGGGTTGAGGAGGTGTTGGCTTCGTTCAGGGGGAAATATGAGATTATTGCAGTCAATGATGGAAGTCTCGACAACACCCTTGACGTTTTAAGTCGATTAGCGGGGGAGGATAAGAAGTTGAAAGTTGTTTCTTACTCGAAGAATGCCGGCCGTGGAATGGCATTAAGGAAAGGTTTTAAGGAATCGAGTGGAGAGATAATCGTTTCCATTGATGCAGATCTAAGCTATAGCCCGCAATATATACTCGATCTCGTTGAGACGTTGAGGAGAGAAGCCGAGGTTGATCTCGTCCTTGCATCCCCATATATGCCCGGAGGAGGGGTTGAAAACGTCCCTGTTCTTCGATTATGGGTGAGTAAGCTGGGAAACAGAATACTTCGATTGGTCATGCCGAACCGGATTTACACATCCACCGGGATCTTCCGTGCCTACCGGAAAAAAGTTCTTGATTCTCTTGAGATCGAATCAGATGGGAAAGAAATCCACCTCGAGATTCTCTCTAAGGCATTAGCCCTTGGATATCGTGTTAAAGAGAGCCCGGCGATATTAAGCAGTCGGAAGAAAGGTAAATCCAAATTTAAATTTAGGAAAACAGCTCTCTCTCATCTGGTCTTTTCTGCATTTGAAAAACCCATGATCGTATTTGGTTTTATCGGACTTTTAACTCTTACTATCGGCCTTTTGATTGGTCTATATATTGCGTATTTGAGGTTCTCGGGAGATTTGACGCCTGGAAGACCGCTCATCACATTTGCCATCTTATTAATTTTAGGAGGGATTCAGATACTCTCATTTGGGTTTATTGCTATCCAGATCGTTTCTCTTCGAAGAGAGATACTCCGGGTTCAGAAGGAGAATTTAGAATTAAGAAATGAGATGAGGAAGCCAGGAACTCAGGAAAAAAGCCAAGGATAAATAGCCTGAAGAAGCCATGAAACTTAGGATCAAGCAACAAAATCTATGGAAGCGATGAAACCAGGAAAAGGATTAGAACATGCAGGACTAACGAACAAAATTATCGGGTGTGCGATTGAGGTCCATAAGAAATTGGGACCTGGATTTTTGGAATCGGTCTATGAAAACGCCCTTATTATCGAATTGCACAAACAAAATCTCAAAGTTCAAAGACAGCGGGAAGTGGTCATTAAATATGATGAAATTGAAGTTGGAAGGCACAGGCTGGATCTCATTGTCGACGATACTATTGTCGTTGAGTTGAAGGCAGTCAAAAATGTCGAAGATTTCCACTTCGCAATCGTAAAATCTTATCTTAAGGCACTGGGCAAGGAGCATGGTTTGATCATAAATTTCTCCAAACCTGTTTTGGAGGTAAAAAGGGTTATTCGTAAATAAATTCTTGTATTCCTGGTTTCCTTATTATAAGGAATGCAGGAAGGCAAGAAAAAATCATTTTGAATTCTCCTGTATTCTTGGCTTCCTTATGAGGATTTTATTCCTTACCAATGCCTATCCGGATTTTAAGGATTCCTATCGTGGCATCTTTATCAAAAAAATAGCCTCATTGCTACAAAAGGAAGGATACGAAATTTCTGTTGTTACTCCGAGGATTTATGAAGGGAGCCGTTATTTTGAAGAAGAGGATGGGATAAAGGTCTATCGTTTTCCCTTTTTTGCCAGAAACAAACTCCTCGTCGAGTATAAAAAAATCCCGTTTCTCAGAATGATTCTTTATTATGTCACCGGGTTCTTCTTAACGGTTTATACCGTGTTAAGGGACAAATGCGATGTGATTCATGTCCACTGGGCGATTCCAACAGGCCTGATCGGGGTTTGGATTAAGGCCCTTCTAAGAAAACCATTTATTGTAACCATCCATGGTTCCGATTTAAGAATGGCTTTAGATAGACCGGGATTTCTTAGAAAGATATTTGTCTATGTTTGCAAAAAAGCGGACCATCTCAATTGTGTCTCAGAGGTGCAGAAAAAGGAATTAGAGCGATTGGGTGTGCCAACTAAAAAAATCTCAACAATTCCAATGGGCATTGATGCCTCATTTTTAGAGACCGGGAAGAATAGGGAAGTGGAGTCGTGGAACAGACCTATCACGATTCTGAGCAATCGGAACCTTCTCCCGATCTACAACGTTTCTTTGTTAATCCGGGCTATTCCAATTGTCCTGAAGGAAGAACCGGGGACAAAATTTCTAATTGCTGGAGAGGGGTCTGAGAAAGTGGTTTTAGAGAAAGAGGTAAAGAACTTGAATATCAATTCATCTGTAAAGTTTTTGGGGCGGGTGCCCCATGACCAGATGCCAAATCTTTTGTCCCAAGCAGATATTTATGTATCGACCTCTCTATACGATGGGACGTCAGTTTCTTTGCTTGAGGCAATGGGGTCCGGAGCTTTTCCGGTGGTCACAGATATTCCGGCCAACAGGGAGTGGATTATTAATGGAGAGAACGGATTTCTAATTTCTCCACACGAACCAAAATCCTTAGCCAGTAGGATTATCGATGCCATTCGTAACCATGAATTGTTACAGAAAGGTCCAACAAAAAATCGCCTGATTGTTGAACAAAGGGCATTATGGTCAGAATATATTAAACGAATTAGGAGCATTTACACGAATATCTTGAATTCCTAAAATTGGAACGGTATAGAAATTGCTTGTCATTTATCAATAAAGAATTGATCTTGGCCCTATGGGGGAATCAATGTTCGTGAATTTTCCAATATTGTCGAGTGCTTGAGAGCATTATTATTTTTTTTCATTTTTGTGTTCGGATAATGAACGGATTACAAAAATAGAGCTATGATTTACAAAAGTTGCCAAAAGATTAAAAGTCAATAGTCCAGAGGGAAGGGTAAGGATGCCGGTTTGGTTAAAGGGGTATGTTGTTGGGCTTCAAAACCTTTCACATAAGCATTTAACTAAAGACCAAACTGGCTTCGTAGCCTTTACCGAAAACGATTTCCCCGGTTCAATGGTTAAGAAGACTTAACGATCAGTCGCCAAAATGGAAAAACAGGTAGAAAGCCCAAACATATTTAAACCATCTGGAGAGATGCGGGATCTTCGACTTCTCGAGGAGTTGGGAAGGAACCCTATTATCTCGCAACGCGAGTTGAGTCACAAATTCGGCATCGCTTTAGGGGTTACGAATGCCTGTTTAAAAAGGATGGCTCGGAAAGGACTCATTCGAATCCGGGGTCTAAATCATCGGAAAATTGGATACTATTTAACTCCAAAAGGTTTTGCAGAGAGAGCGAAACTTAGTCTTCATCTCATTTCTTATATCGTTCAACATTATTCAGAATTGAAGAATATTATTAGTCAGAAGCTACTGGAGATGCAAGGCGAGGGGTTACAGCGAATTGTCTTCTACGGAGTGAGCGATGAGATGGAAGTGGCTTACATTACCCTTCAGGGAGTGAATTTGAAGTTAGTTGGAATTGTTGAAGATGATGAGAAAATGACACCACGAATCATCTTTGGCTACGAAATAGAACCCGTGAGTCGGGTTCAGGAACTCAAACCCGATGGGATATTGATCACTTCGTTAATAGATAGCGAAAAAAAGAGGGAAAGGCTTGAAGATATCTTCAGCCGGAATTCAATTTGCATAAAAGATATCTGCGTTCCATAAGCAAGTCAGGAACTGATGATTGTAAAGTTTTGGTTATGGAGGCGATCCTTCGTGACGGATGTTTTCAGCTACGGGCATGAAAATTCAATAGGTTTCAAACGCGAGACACGGACACGGTCACGTTATTTTCAGGGTTACTGAAATGAAGGTTATGACAGCCATGTATACGATTAGAAGAGGGGGGGCTTACGACAGATTCGTCATGATGCTCGAAGCCTTTTTGGAGAGAGACTGTGAAATCCATTGTCTATCCTTGTCTCCGATTCAGATTAAACATTCTCTTTTCCATAACCATGTAATGTATTTCCCATTTAAAACGACAGATGGTTTGATAGTGAGATTGCTGGTTCTTTCTGTATTTCCTCTGTGGTGTATTTGGATAGCCTGGAGAAACGGAATTGATCTCTTAATCGCCTTCGGGTCCCTATATGCCTTTATACAGGGTTTTTCAAAATGGTTTCTAAAAAGGCCTATGGTCACCTTCATCAGGGGAAACTCATCCTTCGGTCTCAAGATGAGGAATTCTTTTAGATATGCCGTGTATTTAAATAGGGCTATAGAAAACATCGGGTTACATTTTTCTGATCGGATTATCACCAATAATATCACCGCCCGGGGAGAAATTCTAAATGGATTAGGGAAGAAAAAAAACATCGATGTTCAGGTTCTCTGTAACAATATTCCTCCCATGGACATTCATGAACCAGAAGATATTTCCAAGACCAGAGAGAAATACGGCATCACTGGAGATGCGAAAATTTTGGTGACAGCCGGGATCTTAAACCGGGGCAAGAATATTGAAACCCTAATAGAATGCTTACCGAAAATCCAAGCAAAAAACATTTATGTCTTGGTTGTGGGAGAAGGCTCCACCAAAGCTGATTCCCGCTATCAGGAGTCCTTGCAAAGGTTGACAAAACAATTAGAGATAGACAAACGGGTTATTTTTACAGGTTGGCTTGAGAAAGAGGATCTTTGGAAGATTTTCCTTGCTTCCGATGTCTTTGTATTACCTTCATCGAGCGAAGGAATGCCCAACGCCATGTTAGAAGCCCTCGGACTCAACCTGCCCTGTTTTGGGAGCAGAATTCCTGGTGTCATAGATATTCTCCAATATGATGAACTGACATTCGATCCGAGGGATGAAAAGGCTGTTGTGGATAAAATTCAACAACTCTTTACTGATCAAGAATATCTCGATAGAGTGAAGGGATTATGTCAGGAGAGAAAGAACGCTTTTGTATTCGACTGGAAAGAAAGGGTTTTTCAAGTGACGAATGATACCCGTTTGTCAGTTGCCAAGAGATAAGATCTCAGAGAATCTTTTGAGGATGCGGATTCGTCATAAAGAGATGGAAGATCAAAGCCCCTTTTAGGAAGAATAGGAATAACAAAAATGATTAGCCGATTCAGATTATTCAATTATGCCCAGGAGGAGCAGGGAGTTGAAAATGATTTTTGAACCTAAAATAGAAGGTGAAATCGACGCGAAGGAATTGTTTCTAGGAAAAGGGGTAGTAGTTGAAAAGGGAGTCCTGATTACAGGTAAAATCGGGGCAGCTAATAAAGTTGTGTTAGGCGATTTTTCTTTCATCGGGCAACAAACAAGGATAATGGTTCCAGAGTTTCGCTTAGGTGATTACAGTAAGGTGCATTGTTTTTCCTTCCTCCACGGGGAAAAAGCACTGCAGATAGGGCGCAACTGTTGGATTGGTGAGAATACGATACTAGATTCGATGGAGGGGCTTGATATAGACGATAATGTTGGAATTGGCGCCCACAGTCAATTTTGGACTCATATTCAGTTTGGAGATATACTAGAAGGTTGCAGGTTCTTCTCAAGAAAATATATGTATGTGGGAAAAGATGCATGGTTCGTTGGTCATTGCATTGTATCGCCAATTCACGTTGGTGAAAGGAGTATGGCGTTAGCGGGATCAGTGGTTACTCGGGATATGATTCCAAATCATATTTATTCCGGGGTTCCCGCAAGAGATGTAACGGACAAGTTGGGATTTCAATTCAAATCACCTAGTGTTGAGCAAAAAGCTAGTAAATTACAGGAAATTATTGATGCCTTTGTAGAAAAGCATCCGGAGCACAACGGGCAATTGATCGTAATTTCGTCACCCAATGGTAGAAAGGAAGGGGTCTGTTGGTTTGATGTATCAGAACGTACCTATAATAAGACTTATAGCCAAGCCGAAGTCTTTTTTTTGAAGGAGAATATTCCATTAATCAAATTCGTTCCGTTTAATGAACCGCCGTTTGTAAAACGCCAACAGGAGACTACAACTTCTAGGAAGAATTTACATGGGGGAATTTGGTAACACCAATGTGGAAAACAATTTGATTCCACTTAATCAACGTCGATCGCCAGGATTATGTTCATTGCGGTCTCGTATGCTTTACATAGTTTAAGGCCCCTTGGAGTTGTCTTGATCTGGCGAGTGCAATAGCTATTAAAGAAGTTTAATGGAGGTGGTGAACGTGGAGAAAACCATACTGGTTACTGGTGGTGCCGGTTTCATGGGAAGTAATTTTGTAAGGTACCTCTTTGGCAAATATCCTGAGTATAAGATTATCGTTCTGGATGCCCTAACGTATGCCGGAAACATTGAGAATTTGCCTGTGAATATTAACACTCACGCTGAGAAGAGAATAGTTTTTTGGTATGGTAATGTGAAGAATGGAGGGCTCGTCGATACGATAGTCTCCCAATCAGATGTAGTCATCCATTTCGCAGCCGAGACCCATGTTACTCGCTCTATTTACGATAATTATATTTTTTTTGAAACTGATGTCTTAGGCACTCAGACAATTGCTAATGCTGTCTTGAAATATAGGGATCGAGTTGAACGTTTCATCCATATCTCGACATCAGAGGTCTACGGAACGGCATTGAAAGAAAAGATGGACGAAATTCACCCATTAATGCCGATGAGTCCATATGCTTCCGCAAAAGCTGGTGCAGATCGACTTGTGTATTCGTACTGGACTACTTATGATGAACCCGTCATCATCGTCCGACCATTTAACAATTACGGCCCCTACCAGCATCTTGAAAAGGCAATCCCGCGATTTATTACTAGTTGTATCCTAAATGAGCCAATTCGGGTTCACGGGAACGGAAACGCTTCCAGAGATTATATTTTTGTGCAGGACCTTTGCGTCGCGCTTGATATGCTGTTGCATGCAGACCTCGGAAAGGTGAAAGGAGAAGTATTTAATGTCGCCGCAGGAGTCCACCGTTCGGTCCTTTCCATCGCAAAGGATATTGTAAAGATGATGGGAAAGGACGAATCGATTATTGAATTTGTCGAGGATCGGCCTGGACAAGTGTTTAGGCACACAGGTAATATCCAGAAGATGAAAAGACGTTTCCAATGGGAGCCCAAGGTTACCTGGGAAGAGGGGCTTCGGAGAACCATCGAATGGTATCGCGAAAACCGGCCGTGGTGGGAAAAACAACTTTGGATGAGAACAATTCCCATCATCACCAAAAGCGGAAAGAGAGAACTGCATTGAAAGAGAAGATATGTCTAAGGGGGAATTAGGCTTTGGTAGATCTAAAACGTGATTTTGTTTGGATGTTGAGTAGTAGAACCTTCGCCATAGCCGCTGGGTTTTTGGCGGGCGCTTTGATCAACCGCGCTTTAGGGCCTTCGATGAGAGGGATTTATGCCGAAATGCAGACGTGGATTGGGTTATTTGCAGTTGTTTTTGGCATTAGCATGGACACAGCAATCTATCATTTCGCGAATAAATCCCTTTACGGGACCGATGATAAGGCAAGGTTCATGACCATCTTGTTGTTAAGCCTGATCTATGCCCTTTCGGCATCTATTGCCTTGACCGTTTTCGCAGTTTTGTTTCCACGAGAGATTTCTTCTGAGGCTTCAAGATTTTTGTTCCTCCTTAGCATCGTTTTGGTAGCTACCATGCTCGTAGGGAACCTCACTATTTTTTTACAATCCCTTGGAAATATTCAATACTCTGCGATTATAGGATACGTTCAAGGCGTGAGCACTGCAGGTATCATTAGCATAGCGTATCTTGGGAAATTGGTTGATATTAAACTTATCTTGTTCAGTGTAATTATTGTACAGATGGTAACATTGATTATGCTTTTTTTACGATTTAAAAAGGACAAACTGTTAATTGGAAAGGTTTCAAAGCCGCTTGCGAAAGGAATCATTATGGCAGGACTGAAGCAGCATATAGCTACAATAGCAACATTCATTTATATGAGAATCAACCAACTCATCGTTTTTCGATATTGCGGAGAAACCAATGCAGGTATTTTTGCGGTATCTCTGACAGCTGCTTTCTATCTGATGTTTATACCGATGACCTTTCAAATGGTCTTGTACCCCAGAGTAATTCATGCAATGGACGAATATGAAATCACAGTTCGATCTTTAAGATTAGGTTTTTACCTATGGGGAGGAGCCGTTATATTAATGGTTATATTTGCCAAGCCTATTTTATTGTTATATGCAGGAATAAAGTTTTTAGATTCCATTAGTAACTTTCGAATACTAATGGTGGCCGCGTGGTTTTTACCTTTATCCTCTATGATAGCGCCTTATTATGTGAAGGCAGGTGCCTTTGGACTCGCATCATTATTAGCGATATTATTAGGAATAGTCAGCATAAGCCTAAACATCTTTTTGGTTCCAAGATATGCAGCTATGGGAGCTTCTCTTTCAACGGCCTTGACATGCTTTATTGGGTTCTGTGTCACTTTAATATTCTTTAGGTACCTTACGCGGAAGAATCCACTTATTATATTTGACCCAGATTTTAGGGCAGAGATCGTATTGTTCAGAACGCACTTTTTACGAAATATAAGATGAAAAATAAAATTGAATTTTTTAGACACAACCTTACAGAAGAGGATATCGGACTTGCAAACCAAGTTATGCATTCAATATTCCTCACGACAGGTCCTATGGTGACCCAGTTTGAAAAAAGATTAGCAGAATATCTGGGCCTTCCTGAAGTTGTCGGCTTGACCAGTTGCACTGGAGCTATGCACCTAGCATTGCTGAGACATGGAATTGGACTTGGGGACGAGGTGGTTACAACGCCGATGACCTTTGTCGCAACAACCACGGCCATCCTTCAAGCAGGTGCCATACCCGTTTTTGTAGATGTCTGTCGGGAAAGTGGATTGATTTTACCCGAGATGGTGGAAACAGCTATCACCGAGAAGACAAAAGCTATCTTGCCTGTCCATTTGTATGGAAGGATGGCCGATATGCGGGGGTTTTCAAGACTGGCCGAAAAACATAAGTTAGTATTGATCGAGGATTCGGCTCATTGTATTGAAGGTAAACGGGAAGGAGTAAGGCCCGGCCAGGTTAGCCATGCCGCATGTTTTTCCTTTTATGCCACTAAGAGCATGACCTGCGGAGAAGGAGGAGCCTTAGCGTGCGGCTCTCAAGATGATGCCTCATGGTATCGTTCGGCAAGGCATCACGGGATCTCAAAAAATGCCTCCTACCGGTACACCCAAAAATACGAACATTGGGATATGGAGATAATGGGATGGAAATACAATATGGATGACATTCAAGCTGCTCTGTTAATTCAACAAATCGATAGGTTAAACAAACATCGAAAAAGAAGGGAGACTCTTGAACAGTTATATCGAGAGCGGCTGAAAGATGTAGAAGGGCTCAAATTCATGGAGCCACCTTATGGGAGTGAAATCAGTGGCCACCACCTTTTCACAGCGCTTGTCCCCAAAAAGGTTTCGCGAGATAAGGTGATTCAAGGAATGGAGGAGAGAGGAATTGGGTTAGCCGTTAATTATCGTTCAATTCACACTCTGAAATACTTTCGGGAAAAATTCGGATATCACCTTGAAGACTTTCCAAATGCTCTTGAAATAGGAAATCGCACCATCTCTCTTCCTCTGTATCCGAGGCTTACTGAAGAAGAGGTCGAATTGGTTTGTAACACCTTTAAAGACGTTTTGTTGACCTTATCATGATCGGAATCCGTAAAACCTTTGTTGGAGATGTGGTTCTTGAACTCTTATGCCTAATATACATTATATGTGATAACTAATTCCTTTTCTTTTCCCGGAGCGGAGCGATGAGCTTTTTGGTATTTTGTTCTTTTGAAGTCGGGGGAATACCTTTTCGGATGGCGGACATTCTGAACCGCCATAAGGTTGAAACCTACTATATCTATTTGGGTAAGAACACTGCGGATCACAATTCAACCCAGTTCCATTATGGAAAGTTATCATGGAACTGGGATTTATCGAAACTGTTTCAAGATGATCTGAACAACCCTGGAAGAATTATCCAATTATTATTGCAGGTCCAAGAGAAATACAGCATCAGTGATTGTCTAGCGATTGGAATAGACGCCTATCTCCTCAAAGAGGCAGGTATTCCGTACAAATATTGGACCTATGGTTCAGACCTAGACCAATACTGTTTCATACGTGCCAGTTTATCAAATCCAGTGTTGAGCAAGAGATTGTTGATCCATCCCCTCCGTGTTTATCAGGAACGACAAAGAGGGAGAAAATCCATTCGGAGATCAGATTCAGTCATGATCGCTCCCTATCAATTTAAGGCCCTGATGAAGGTGAGTTTGAACAAGGAAATGTATTTCTTGCCGCACCCTTTAAATATTTTGGAATTTAGTGAATTGGAGAAAAAAAGAAAAGAGAATAGAGAATCTATATGTAAAGAGGTGGGAGCTGATGAGTATTTCTTTTCGTCAACGCGGCATGTTTGGGCTGGTTCCTCGAGAAAAATGAACGATAGGAAAGGAAATGACGTTGTATTGCATGCGTTTGCGAAATATCTCCGCTTATCTAAAGGCCGTCGTTCCAAACTTGTTCTGGTGAAGAAAGGTCATGACGTTGAACATTCAAGAAAGCTGGCTCGTAGCTTAGGAATCGAACGTTCTGTTGAATGGCTCGAGGAAATGAAACGGGAGGCGCTGGATAAATATTACCAGGGAGCATCAATTTGCTTCGGCCAATTCGGTGCCTCAGTAATTAATTTTTCGGTCCTTGAACCCTTGGCCAATGCGAGTGTCTGCGTCTCTTTCTTTAAGGAGACGAATTCTTCTCTTCCTTACTATAAAACCATTCCGCCTGTGTTCAACAGCCGAGAGCCGCAAAAGATTGCTGAGTTTATGATTCGGACGCTAAGCAATGAGGAAATCTACAATGGTTTATCTTACAACTCTTGGCTCTGGGTTAAAGAGAATTGTTCAGAAGAGAAATTTGTAGAATCGTTCTTGGGATTATTTCAAGAGGCATAAGATTTAAAGATGGGTGACGAGAAGGAAAGGGTTAAAGGGGGCCATTTTGAATTCGGCAGAAACTGGGGACGGTTTCTTAAGATATTGAATAGAGAACGAATTTTAGAAGCTGAAAAATCACTCAAAGAGATGTTAGGAATAGAAAACCTAAATTGTAAAAATTTTCTCGACATTGGTTCAGGTAGCGGTCTATTCTCTCTTGCTGCCAGGAAGTTGGGGGCTAAAGTTCATTCCTTTGATTACGATTCGTTATGCGTTGCATGCACGAAAGAGCTGAAGCGACGCTATTTCCCCGATGATAAAAACTGGATTATTGAACGTGGGGATATTTTAAGTTGGCCCTATCTAAGCGGCTTAGGAGAATATGATATTGTTTATTCGTGGGGAGTGCTCCACCACACGGGGAACATGTGGAAAGCTCTAGAAAATGTCGTTCCGTTAGTTCGTGCAGGAGGGCGACTATTTATTTCAATTTATAACGATCAGGGTTTATTAAGTCAATTTTGGAAATTGATTAAGAAAACCTATAACCATTCCCCTAAATTACTAAAAATTATTATGATCTTGGGGGTGGGTGCTTTTTTGCAAACAGGTGCTGCATTTATCCGAATCTTGCGGGGACAGAATCCGCTTCCTTTTAAATCCTGGGCTGACAAGAAAAAGAGCAGAGGAATGTCAGTTTGGCATGATCTTGTTGACTGGGTGGGTGGATATCCTTTTGAAGTAGCTAAGCCTGAGGAGATATTCGATTTCTATAGGATGAGAGGTTTTACTCTCATGAAGCTGAAAACGTGCGCCTGGGGACTCGGTTGCAATGAATACGTGTTTATTCGGAAACGGGAAGGAAAATAACGTGGAGCCAGTTGCGGGATTGGAAAAATCTCATGACGTGAAGCCCCTTATACCGGGCACGGTGTGATTCTGTATCGGATATTGTCATCCCCTGCCACCGGCCTAAGAAGTGCATAGAGATGAAAGTACTCATGGTTATTTCACAATTCCATCCAATTATTGGGGGAGCAGAGAGGCAAGCGCAATTCCTTGCTCAGAAATTGATCGAAAAGGGACTCCAAGTCAAAGTGGTGACTGGATGGTGGAAACTCAGAACTCCACGGAAAGAGACTATCAACGGAGTTAAGGTATTCAGGAATTTTTGTTGCTGGGGATTGTTTGGGATCAGGGGGATGCGCTTTCTCGGTGTTTTTTTCTACGCGATCAGCCTTGGCATTTATCTGCTGACCAATCGAAAAGAATACGACATCATCCATGTCCATCAAGTACTTTACCCGGCTTTTATTTCTACATTTATTGCCAAAGGCATTTTGAAGAAACCGGTCCTTGCCAAAATGGGGTGTTCCGGGTTGACAAGTGATATAAGAAACTTGAAACGTTTCCCGTTCGGTAGTCTCCAGTTAAGGTATCTTATCAAAAAACTGGATTATTTGGTAACAGTGAACAATGAAGGTGGAGAAGAATTCCACGCTCTCGGGTATCCTTCAGGGAGAATTCTGTCCATTCCAAACGGAGTAGCACTCCCTTCGGACGGAAAAGGGAAGTATGATCAAGTCCTCTTTGTCATCACCACTGTGAGACTCGACAAGCAAAAGGGAATCGATATCCTTTTAAAAGCATGGGCAGGGGTTGTGACTCATGAAAATAATCTGAACCTTCTCATAATAGGGAAGGGTCCTCATGAACGCGAACTCAAGGACCTCTGCCAATCCTTAGGGATTTCCGATTCAGTAAAATTTATGGGAGAGGTTATTCAGGTAGAGGAACAGTTAAAAAAATCCGATATCTTCGTCCTTGCCTCGAGGGCAGAAGGAATGTCCAATTCGCTGCTGGAAGCCATGAGCCACGGGTTGACTTGTATCGCCACGAATATCAGTGGGAATGCGGAATTAATGGGAATGGGGGAAAATAGCAGAATCCCTAAGGGAAATTTTACGGCTACGCCTAATGGACTGCTATTCCAACCAGAGGATATTGACGGCCTTACCAAGGCCATTCTCTTCTTGGTGAGGAATCCAAAAAAGAGGGAGAATTTGGGAAGAAGTGGTCGCCAATATATTCAGAAGAATTTTTCCATCGATTTGGTAGCAGAAAAATATATTACTTTATATCAGCGTATGTTGAATAGGAAATCCTAATGTGTGGAATCTGTGGAGAAATAGATTTTAATGAGGGCGTCGGGGTGGAGCCCATTCAACGGATGTGCAGAGTATTAACTCACCGGGGGCCTGATGATCAAGGCATGGTTTTCATCAAAGGTAATCAATATCTTGAGGTAAAGGATTCCTCGGAATTCATTCCTGATACAAATCCTTTTGAGGTTGGGTTGGGGCATCGGCGTCTTTCTATCATTGATCTTTCAATAGATGCTCACCAGCCTATGTGTAATGAAGATGGGAAGATCTGGATTGTCTTCAATGGAGAAATTTATAACTTCCAAGAACTACGGGATGGGTTAGAAAAGAAGGAGCATAGGTTCAAATCAAAATCGGATACAGAAGTTATTCTTCACGCCTACGAGGAATTTGGGGTTGAATGTTTAAATCATTTCCGCGGAATGTTCGGATTTGCAGTATGGGACTCCAACCTCCAGCGATTATTCATGGCCCGTGACCGATTGGGGAAAAAACCTTTAGTCTATGCTCATCAAAACGGTCATTTTGCTTTTGCTTCCGAGATTAAAGCCCTTCTCCAGATTCCGGGAATCGAAAGAACAGTAAATGCTACTGCCATCCATCAGTACTTGACCTATCAATACGTTCCTTCTCCAGACACAATATTCGAAGGAATAAAGAAACTACCTCCTGCCCACTACCTTCTTTATGACCGAAACGGTAATATCAGGATAGAACGTTACTGGAAGCTCAAATTTAACTCGAATCACCAAACTTATACCGACGCGCAAGAACTGGGGGATCGGATACGAACGGAACTCGAAGAGTCTGTGAATCTCAGGTTGATTAGCGATGTTCCGCTGGGCGCCTTTCTAAGTGGGGGTGTGGATTCCAGTCTCATCGTTGGAATCATGGCAAAGTTTAGCGAAAAGCCTGTTAAAACTTTTTCCATTGGCTTTGAGGAGAAAGATTTTGATGAACTTTTCTATGCAAGATTAGTTTCGAACCACTTTGCTACAGAACATCATGAATTCGTTGTGAAACCGAACGCAATTGAAATTCTGCCTAAGCTGGTATGGTACTATAACGAGCCTTTCGCCGATTCCTCTGCAATCCCGACCTATTACGTTGCAAACATGACGAGGGATTATGTGAAGGTTGTGCTTACAGGAGATGCAGGAGACGAAAATTTTGCAGGATATCCCCGCTATCTCCGGAGTAAATATGTATCGTGGTTCACCCGGTTACCTGAAAAAGTGCGAAGAAACCTCTTGCCATCCTTCTTGAGGATACTCTCCCAATCACCCTGGAGGCGAGAGACACTGAACCGCCTTGCTGATTTTACAGAAATGTTATCCTCCCATCAAGGACGAAATTATGCCGAGCAGATAAAGATTTTCAATCAAAAAGACAAGGATGACGTTTTATCTGAAGATTTTTCGAGACAGGTGAAGGGAACGGACCCCTTGGACTATCTGATTAAAAAATATGAGGAAGGGGACACGGATGATCTTTTAGAAAAACTGCTTTATCTTGATATGATAACCTACCTTCCTGAAGACCTGCTCGTCAAGATGGATATTGCCACCATGGCAAATTCTCTCGAAGCCCGAGTCCCCTTTCTCGACCATAAGTTTATGGAATTGGTCGCTGGAATTCCGTCTCATTTGAAACTGAAAGGGACGAAAAGTAAATTCATCTTGAAAACAGCTTTTAAGGATTTTCTGCCTGATGCGGTTTTCAAGAGGAGGAAAATGGGCTTCGGAGTCCCGGTTTCAAGATGGTTCAGAAATGAATTAAAAGATTATGTCTATGATATTCTGTTGGATCCAAGAACGCTAAAGCGGGGATATTTCAGAAGGGAGGGCGTCGAGAGACTATTAGACGATCATATAGCGTTGCGTTACGATCATTCTTCGAAGATCTGGGCTTTACTCTTTTTAGAGATTTGGTTCAGGGTCTTTATCGATAGGGAAGGAGATTCCTTTTTGTATGGGGCTTAGTAGGAATAGGGTAGACGAATTCGCTGCGATTGAACTTGAAGGTGGCGGGAAACCCCTCAGGCTAATCGGTCTCTGTTTTCTTATCTCGGTATTTGTTGCAATACTCTACTTCAATTCGTTAGGGAACCAATTTACAAATTGGGACGATGGGATGATCTATCAGAATTCCCAAGTCCGAAATCTGGACTGGACGGGGATTAGAAAAATATTTACCCTCGAACAGGGGAATACTTACCAACCCATCCGTATGCTCAGTTATGCAGTGGATTATTACTTTTGGAAATTAAACGCTGTTGGATATCATATCACTAACATCCTCTTTTACATCCTTACCTGCATCATGATCTTTTTCACAATTCATCTCCTTTCTGCTGAGTTGAGAAAAGAAGCATCTCCGAATTCTCATGGGCGGGTTGCGATTTTTGGGGCGCTTCTTTTTGCAGCCCATCCTGTGCACGTCGAAGCCGTTACTTGGCTTGCGGCCAGAAAAGAAGTCCTTCAAGGATTCTTTTTCTTCCTTGGGTTCTATCTATATCTTAAGGCAAACGAGGAGGTGGGACGAAGAGCTTTTTACCTTTACCTAAGTCTCGTGGTCCTATCCATCCTCTTGGCCACTCTTTCAAAACCTTCTGCAGTTGTTTTCCCAGGGGTGATTGCAGTCTACGAGATCTCGAAAAGAAAAAAAGAGGTTGTCACTTTTTTTAAACGTCACTGGGTCTTTCTCATCTTACTTCTAATCCTATCGACTATCTTCACATTTATTTTAATGAAGGTGATGTTGGAGGCAGGAGGCATTAAACACTATAAAGGGGATACTTTCGCAAGTAACCTTCTCGTTTGCGTCTATGTGTTTCTGCAAAGCCTTCGGCTTCTTCTCGTCACGATCAATTACTCGGCAGCCTATTCCTTTTTGGTCAATATGCCGGTGTTTTGTGCGAAAAATGTGATCTTATTCCTTGTCGTATTCTCTCTTTTTGCCGTTAGTATCCTATCTCTTCGGCGGACCAAGGTCATCTTTTTCTCCTTTTTTTTCTTCTTCATTACGCTTCTTCCTTACCTTAATATTATTCCGATCAGTACGCTCAAGGCGGATCGATATGTATTTATAGCCTCTTTTTCTTACATTTTCTTGCTGGGTATCGCTTTCGACCATCTCTATTCTTATCAGCATAAAAGGTTTTCGGAAGGGTTCTTCAAATTACTGTCAGTAGTGCTCTTTGTTTGCCTGTTAGCAGGTTATTCGTTCATGACGATCCGACAAAACACCCTATGGGAAAACAGCTACACACTGTGGACTGACGCGGTTCAAAAGCATCCTGAAAGCAATACAGCGAACGCCATGATGGGTGTAGTTTATATGGATTTGGCGATGGACCGGCAAGCGGCAAAGTACTTGGAAAAAGCTGTCCAACTACTTCCCTATGATTATCAATCCCGGAATAATCTTGGCATCGTTTATGGAAGACTCGGCGAGCCGGAAAAGGCATTGAAAGAGTTGATGACAGCCATCTGGCTAAAGCCTGAAGACGATACGATCAAAATCAATCTTTCGGCGTTTTACGAAAAGCAGAAGGAGTATGAGAAGGCGGAGAGTGTTCTAAAATACCTGTTAACAAAGAATCCCAAGGATGCGTATCTTCATTTTCGGCTGGGGATGGTTTATAAAGAAGCAGGACAGTGCGAGGCGGCGATATCAGAACTACTGAAATCTGTGGAACTGGCCCCCCATATTATAAACGCCTACCAGGAACTTGGGAATATTTATGCGGGTAACTATAGAGATTTGGAGAAAGCGAGATATTATTATGCCAAAGGGATCGAAGCTGCACCAGGAGCTAAATTCTTAGTCGAGGACCTGAGGTGGATGATCCAGGACTTGGAACATTAAGAACGCAGAGCGCGCAGCGCCGAGCGCAGAGCGTAATGAAAGGAGGTAATATGATCAAATTTAGATTTCAGGATTTGAAGATTTGGCAATTGGCAATTCAAATTGCTGACGAACTTTTCGACATCGCCGACAACCTCGAAAAAAGAAGATTGTATCGCTTTGCTGAACAGCTCAGAGGGGCTGCGATGTCTGCTCCAAACAACATTGCGGAAGGTTCAGGATCTTCATTTAAAAAGGAATTCGTACAATTCTTAAATATGGCGCGAAGATCCACTTATGAGAGCGCAAATATATCAATTTTACTCGAGAAACGAGGTTTAGTGCCCACAGAGTATTTAGCACAACTTTTGGACAAGCTTGATCACCTTTGTCGTCAAATCACAAATTTTCAAACATCGTTAAAGAAATGACGCAAAACGCCATGCGCTATGCGCCATGCGTGAAGGGACGGACCATGTGGCACATTGTTTCGATTATATTTGGAGCGATGGTCGGTAGTTTCTTAAATGTCTGCATCTTTAGGCTGCCCAATAAAGAATCTATCATTTGGCCCGGGTCTCACTGTCCTCATTGCAAGACCCCTATAAAGTTTTACGACAATATCCCCCTAATTAGTTATCTCGTTTTGCGGGGGAAATGCCGGCAATGTCATGGGTCCATCTCCCTTCAATACCCTCTGGTCGAAGGAATTACAGCCCTCAGCTCACTTCTCTTGATTATGAGATTCGGTCTTTCTCTCAGTTATCTCATCTATTTTGCATTTGTTGCCGCATTGATTGTCATCACCGTCATCGACCTCTATCACCAAATCATTCCGGATGTGATCAGCCTTCCTGGAATAGGGGTGGGTCTATTGGCTTCTCTAATAATTTCGCAAATCACCTTTTCCAATTCCCTGTTGGGGATACTGGTGGGAGGCGGGAGCCTATTCCTGATAGCAACCGTATATCAATGGCTTTTTAAAAGGGAGGGAATGGGAGGAGGAGACGTCAAATTGCTGGCGATGATTGGCGCATTTCTGGGGTGGAAAGCTGTCATCCTAACTATTTTTTTAGGTTCACTTATTGGTTCAATTACTGGTATAATCCTCATGGTCTCGAAAGGCAAGGACTTTAAATACGCTATCCCTTTTGGACCGTTTCTTTCCCTCGGGGCAGTGATCGCACTATTTTATCAAAATGAAATAATATTCTGGTACCTACGCCACGGGCGATGATATGAAACAAGGTTTCTGGTTATTCAAAAAATTAAATTTAGGCCTCCGGACAGAGGTCATCATTAATATCTGTTTTCTCATGTTAGCGGCAATCCTGCTCATCGGGTTTACCATTTCCAAGATCGTGGAGAGCAACATCCTTCAAGAAAAGGTCAGGTATGGAGAAAGGATGGTTCAAGATTTCCAAACCATCATGGATTTTATGTCCCGAGATAGAAAAGAATTTGCATTAAATCACCCCATTGTAAAAAGGGAGATTCACGATCTGACGGATCTTTATCTAAGCAAGAAAAGTTTCCATGAGTTATTGATCGTCGATAAGGGGCTGAACATTATCGCCAGCAAGAAACCGGCCTTGATTAACAGACGATCAGCAGATCCCTTTCTGGAAAAAGCTATCCAAGGAGGTGAATTGCGTGCGGAAATTGAAAAATCCGGGAGCTTCATTTGGGCCAATTATAAGACAATGAGACTCTATTCACCTCTATGGCACCAGGGAACGATTGTGGGCGGTATTCAAATGGAGGTTCCCATTTCGGATTTAATGACGAATTTATTAGAGTCACAAAAGATCATCTCCGTCACCGTCATCTTGGATGCCATTGTCCTGATGATTTTCGGGAGTTTTTTGCTTTCTCGGATTTTAGTCAAACCCATTAAAGATCTTGTTCAGTTGACCCAGAAGATCAGCGAAGGCGACTTCAATCAACGGATAGAAGAAACCTCCAAGAACGAAATAGGACAGCTGATAGGGTCATTTAATCGAATGATTGAAAAATTAAAGGAGAATCAAGAGAGTTTGGAGAATTATTTGGAGTCCCTTGAATCGGCCAACGAGCAATTGAAGCAAGCCCAGGAAGGACTGATCCGTACGGAGAAACTCGCGTCCATTGGAAGATTTGCGGCCGGTGTGGCCCATGAGGTCGGTAACCCTTTGGGAGCCATCCTGGGATATACGGGCATTTTGAAGAAGGGAGGAATCGATCACAAGGAGTCTAAGGATTATCTGAAGAGGATCGAGAAAGAGATAGAGCGAATTAACAAAATCGTCCGGGAGCTTTTGGATTTTGCGAGGCCATCTAAATTGGAAATACATGACGTAGAGATCAATAAGATCGTTGATAGCACGCTTTCTTTATTATCGTATCAAAAAGATTTCAAGAACATCCGAACCCAGTTAGATCTGCAATCCGACCTCCCTGTGATCAAAGGGGACGAATCCAAGCTCTCTCAGGTTTTTATCAACATCATTCTGAATGCCGTTGATGCGATGCCAAACGGTGGCCATTTACAAATCAAGAGCGAAGGACATGTTGTACAGGATTTATACGCCGATCGGCTTCAACGGATATATCCTCCGAGACGCAGAAGTGACCCGGTGGAATCCGATTATTCCCTTCTTCGAAGACTGGATCCATTCTCCGCTTCCTCCACAAAATTCTCAAAAGGGGAACGGCTCGTTAGAGTTCGAATTTCGGATACAGGGTGCGGGATCAAAAAAGAAGATTTGGAAAATATTTTCGACCCCTTCTTTACGACCAAGGCTCCGGATAAAGGGACGGGGCTGGGTTTGTCGATTTCTTTAAAGATTGTTGAATCCTTGGGAGGGGAAATACGGGTGGAGAGCGAGGTGGGAAAAGGAACACACTTTGAAGTTTATTTTCCCGTCGCCGCTTAAACAGGGAGGGCAAAAATGATTCCAAAACGCATTCTCATTGTGGATGACGAAGAAAGCTTTAGACACATGCTGTCTGTGATATTAATCAAGGAAGGATACGAGGTGGAGGCTTCTTCCAACGGAGAGGAGGGGCTTCAGAAGGCGACGGCTTCTCCTTTTGACCATATCCTATGCGATGTACGTATGCCGCAGATGGATGGTTTGGAATTTTTGAGACGCATAAAAGAGGCCGGGGGGCAAGCCCCGATCATCATGATGTCGGCTTACGGAACGATGGATACTGCCATTGAGGCGATGAAACTCGGAGCTTATGATTACATCTCGAAACCCTTTAAGCCTGATGAAATCCTCCTGACTCTCAGAAAGGCCGAGGAAAGGGAACAGTTAAGGAGAGAAAATCAGCTTTTGAGAAAAGAGGTTGGGAAAGAATATAGTTTTGAGAATATCGTCAGCAAAAATGAAAAAATGCAAAAAATGTTCGATGTCATCAAGAAAGTATCTCAATACAAATCCACAGTGCTCATTACAGGAGAAAGCGGGACGGGCAAGGAATTGGTCGCAAGAGCACTCCACTATAATAGCGACCGTTCCCAGAGTCCTTTTATTGCTGTCAATTGCGGAGCCATTCCGGAAAATTTATTGGAAAGTGAGCTCTTCGGCCATGCTAAAGGGGCATTTACCGACGCTATTCGGACGAAAAAAGGCCTGTTCGAAGAGGCCGACAGTGGAACGCTCTTTTTGGACGAGATTGGAGAATTACCCGGCCAGCTCCAGGTGAAACTTCTTCGTGTGCTTCAGGATGGAGAGATAAGAAGGATAGGAGAATCAAAGCCCATTCAGATTGATGTGAGAATAGTGGCCGCCACTGTTAAAGATCTCACAAAGGAGGTGAATGAAGGTCGTTTCAGGGAGGATCTTTTTTATCGGCTCAATGTACTTCCAATCCATATCCCGCCTCTACGGGAAAGAAAGGAGGATATCCCGCTACTCATTCAGCATTTTATCGGCAAATATAACCAGGCCATGGACAAGGACGTAGCGGATATCGATCACAACGCTATGGAGATACTGATGAACTACAAGTGGTATGGAAATGTGAGGGAGCTGGAGAATACAATCGAAAGGGCGATCGTATTGTCAGAGAAGACCAATATCGAGTTGGAAAATTTGCCCATTGAAATTCAAAATTTCAGAGAGGAATTTCAGATGGAGACAGTACCCGATGAAGAGTATTCCATTAAAAGAGCCTCAAAGGCTTTGGAAATCAATTTGATTAAAAAAGCTTTGCAAAAGACCAAGGGGAACCATACCCATGCTGCGAGATTACTTGAAATAAGTCACCGCGCCTTACTCTATAAGATCAAGGAATATGAGATTGGTGAAAATGGATAAAACTGGGAGAGGACGATGGTGAGGGACGCAAATTGAAGGGATTTAATAATCAGTCCACAATTGTGACATCAAAAACCAAATCCCTCCTTCCCTCCCTTTACAAAAGGGAGGAATCCCCCCTCTTTGGCAAAGAGGGGTTAGGGGAGATTTTGACAACAATATGTCTTTTCAATTATGGACTCCTTGGTAATACGGTTGTATTAGTTTGTGGGGCCTGAAGCTATGCAATCTTTTCTCAATCAATTAAAACTTTTCATAAGAGGTGTGAACTGCAATATCGCAACTTCCCCGCTCTCAGAGCTTAAACACAACTTCTAAGTTCTTTAATTCATTAAACATTCTTCTAATACCATCATTTTTGCCTCAAAGACAAAAGTTGGAAATCCATTGGTATAGGTTTTGCAGCCTCCCTTCTTAAAATCAAAACCATTTTCCGGAGGTCAATCCTTGAACGTTTTTAAGAAATCAAACGGCTTCACCTTAATCGAGGTGCTGGTGGCTTTAGTCATCTTATCCATCGCGCTGTTATCTCTGGCGGGTTTGATGGCAACAACAACGGGGAATAATGCTGCCGGAGGCCACTTGACAGAGGCTGCCACACTCGCCCAGGACAAGCTTGAACGGTTAAGGTTGCTACCCTTAAGTACTATTTCAGCTAGTTTTGCACCTAATGTAGCGCAGGTAGATACCCCTCCTCCAGGCTCTACGGGCATCACTTATACCCGAAGCTGGACTTATACTCCAAATGTTGCAGCTCCCAATACTACTCTCGACACAATAACGATTACAGTGAGCTGGGTCGATTCTGCGAAACTTCAACCCCACTCAATCACTATAGTTTCAGCGGTTCCCCTATAGAGGGGTTGCGGTCCAATTTTCTTTTGGGAGAGATGATGAGAAATAATCCGTTAATAAACCAGTCGATGTCCGATAAAAAGGGAGTCACGCTTATTGAGTTGTTGGTCGTATTAGTCATTTCTGTAATAGTCATTGGCGGGGTTTACAAAGTGTTTATTGCCCAGACAAGAGCTTATACGGTCCAGGATCAGGTAGCTGAGGTTCAACAAGATGTCAGAGGCGCCATGGAAATTATGGTGAGAGACATACGCATGGCAGGGTTCCAAACCAACACGTTCGGTAATGCCGCGATAACCAATAACCCGATAGTGTTTGTCCCCAATAGTAATAGTAGTGTCACGGTCAATTATGAGTATATCCCGATGGTGGGCAACTCCACCACGCCAAACACAGTAACTTATGCGCTGAGCGGGACAAGTTTGATCAGGACACTCTCTGTCAATGGTGTTCAGACTGTGACTGATCTATTGGATAATGTCACCAACCTCAATTTTGGCTACGGCATCGATGCAAACGGGGATGGAATCATAGATGGGGTCGTAAACGGCGTTATCCCTGACGCTGCCTTCGTTCCAGCGGCAAACGTGGGGACCGCCAGAGTTCTTGCCATCCGGATTACCTTAGCTGCGAACCCTGCGCCTGCCGATCCTGACGTGAAGACGATGGTCTCTCCGAGAAGTTTAACTTCCGTGGTAATACCGAGAAATCTATTTTTCAAAAGATATCAGGCGTATTGAGTGAAGAGCTTTAGGAAATATGGATAAAGAGGGATGAATATGGCGGCAAAAATGGATACCATTTTGAGAAACAAATCGGGGGCAGCTCTGGTCATTGCCCTTATCATGATCGTTGTCATCACCCTGATCGCTCTTGCTTCGAGCTATACCTCCATCTTCGAGATAAAAATGTCCGGAAACAAGAGGGGATCGACAGATGCCTTTTACGCTGCGGACGCAGGGACCAATGTAATTACGTCTTATCCTATGGTAAGCTTTAGCACGACGGCATATACCGTTTTGGTTGCGAGCACCTCAAGTTGGTATGACCCTTTTTATCTTCCTAATACGACTACTCCAAATCCCAATATTCCAAATCCCACAAGTATACCACCCGGTACATCTACGAATCCAACCATTACATACTATATGAACCAGTCGGGACCACCGAGAGGTGGAGGCTACTCTGCCGTCAATGTTAGCTATGCCTATTTTCAAGTCCAATGTACTGGAAATGATACGGCTGGCAGCGGAGCACAGGCTAAAGTACAGGAAGATGTCATAGAGCTGGTGCCCATCCCACAATAACAGGGAGGAAATTAATGAAGAAGTTAGTTTATCTATCGTTTTTATTGATGTTTTTTATTCCTTTTTCCCATGCCTTTGCCAATGATACGGACCTTTATATTCTGACCCAGATGATGCAGCAGGTCCCTCCTGACGCATTGATCCTTCTCGATCTATCAGGAAGCATGAGCGATCCGCCTTGGGGCAGCGGTCTATACTATAATCCCGGGACGTGCAACCAGTGGACTAATAACTGTGGAGATAGTGTCGCATATTACGCGACAAACGCATCCCCTAATACAAGTGCATGCTCGGGTAGTGGTGCAGTATATACTAGTAGTACTAGTGCCTGCTCAACAGGTCCTTACTATAAATCCTCCGGATCTGGACATACTCATAAGTGCACGAGTGGTGTCCCTAGCACACTATACTATAATCCTGGAACGTGCAAACAGTGGACTTATAATTGTGGTGATAATGTTGCATATTATACGACAAATGCCAGCCCGAATATAAGTGAGTGTGACAATAGTAATAATAATGCAACATGGGGCGACTCGCAATGCTTAGGTCCTTTTTATCAATCCTCTGGAACAGGGCATACCACGAACTGCAGTAGCAGTAAACTTACTCTCGCAAAGAAGGCTGTTTTCAATTTTCTTGATGCAGATAATGGAACCAACACAGGAACTCCCGATGGAATCATCAACTCTAACGACCAGGCTTATCTGAAGATCAGAATGGGATATATGAGATATTACAATTGCGGTTCTTCTTCTACCGAAGCCAAGACTTACCCCGAAACCGACACCAGCAGTTACAGCAGCGGTTGTAACACACTCATTTATCCTCTGAATACTGCCTACAGTACAATTTACTGCAATAGCACGAGCTGTACCCAATCAAGTTCCGGATCTGGCACATGCGTTGCCAAAGAGCAGGCATCAGGGGGAACCCCACTTGCCGACGCACTGTTAGAGGCTAAATACTACTTTGATTATACAAAGAGCCAAGATAATGATGCGGCTTGCCGACAGAAGTTTGTCATTCTTATCACGGATGGAGATGATACGTATGCCTGTGGTAACAACGGAAATGAGGGCCAAACCATTCAATATATGGGAAGAAGAGAAGTGGTTGCGCAGGCCAGGCAACTGGCCAATGCCGGGTATTATGTTTTTGTTGTGGGATTTGGCGCAGCCATGCCCGGTTACTTACAAAATACGCTTAACTGGGCTGCCTATTATGGCAAGACAAAAAATACTGATGCGACCCAATCAATCGCCAGCATGTACACTATACCTTACGGCCAGATCTACCCAGCGGGTGTTACACAATGTATGAATTCTGCGTATACGGATGGCGGATTAGTCGGCGGGAATGAATATTATTATGCTAATGTCAATGACCCCGGACAATGTGGAATTTCGGGATATGCGTTTATCGCCCAGAACGAGAGCCAGCTCGATGATGCGATCACGAACATTAGAAACTTTATCATCAACCTCATTGCCCAATCGACTTCGTATGTGGCGCCTGTGGTCCCCATCAGCCAGTTCCAGAGCACAAATTCCGAAAATCGTTTGTATTTAGGGATGTTCAAGCCGACGACCACGACGATGTGGAAAGGAAATATCAAGAAGTATGGGATCCAAGCAACCAATACTGCGACATTAAGTGTGGGCGATGTGATCGATGCAAATGGCAACCTCGTCATGACCAGCCAGAATACGATTAAAGACTCGGCCCAGTCTTATTGGAGCCCGACCGCAGACGGAGGGGACGTCGAGAAAGGAGGAGTGGGCGCAGTCCTTTTGGCGAGCGATCTCAACTCACGAAATATCTATACCTATATGGGAACCAGTACGGATCTGACCAGTTCGTCAAACGCCTTTAGTAAAACGAATGCGGCCATCACTCCAACGTTGTTGGGGTTGACATCCACGGATACTACAGGTCGAAACAACGTCATCGATTTTATCCACGGATGGGACGTTTGGAGTTGGGATAGTGCTCCTAATGGCGATGGCACTTTTAATAAGAGAAATTGGATTCTGGGAGCTTTTATTCACTCGAGGCCTTTGGTGATTCATTATGGGAATCAAGACGTGATTTATGCGGGAGCCAATGATGGTGTGCTTCATGCTTTTAACGATGCCGATGGCACAGAATTATGGGGCTTCATTCCTCCTGACCTGTTGCCGAATTTGAAGAATTTTAATAACTCACTCGCTTCCTTACAAATTTTTGTTGATGGATCTCCCAGAGCCTATATCACTTATAACTATAACTCAAATGGTTCAATACAATCAGTCTCGCAGGCGATTCTTATCTTCGGAGAGAGAAGGGGAGGAAGCCAATACTATGCATTAGACGTTACGACTCCATCCGCCCCGAAATTTCTATGGTCCATCAGTCCTACTCAAATCAGATACCAGACCACCACAACAGCTTCAACAGCATATCAAGAATTGGGGCAAAGTTGGAGCACCTCGATGGTGAGCAGCAATATACTGAAGACCCCAATGACCGTCCCGATCATGACGGGGAGTCTTTGCCAGCACATTACTAATGGAAGTTGCGACAGCAAAAAGCCCGTAGCTTTTATCGGCGGCGGGTATGATGCGACACACGAGGACACCACTCCTGCTGGAACGGATACGTCAGGAAGAGCCATTTATATCGTTGATGTCGCGAACGGAAACCAAATCTGGAAATACTCGCACAGTAATGACGCGAATATGGCATATTGTATCCCAAGTGACATTACGGCAATAGATCTTTATGGAGACGGTCTCATTGAAAAGCTTTATGTCGGGGATGTCGAGGGACAGATTTGGAGATTTGATCTTTGCAGTTCGACAACGGGTAAGTGCATTCCAAACGTGAATAGCACTGCCAATTGGTCAGGGAAACGGGTATTCACAGGCGGCGGAAAGATATTTTATCCTCCGGATGTCACGTTTGAAGCAAATACAGGAGCCGGAACTTACAATATGCTGTTTTTTGGGACAGGGGATCGGGAAAAGCCAAACAGTACCACTGCTCCCACCCCCACTGGTTTTGACACCCTCTATGCGGTCAAGGACTACGATACTTTTGCAGGCACGATAACTGAAACTACCGGCCACCTGGTTGATGTTACATCAGACGTGTTGCAATCGTCCACCGCGACACAACAACAAAAGCAAACCGTCCTCAATGCTTTGAAATCAGGAAGCGGCTGGCTCATCAGACTGAACGAAAGTACTGGTGAGAGTCCTAACCCTGGCGAAAAATGTGATGGCGCTGCGGTTGTTCTGGGTGGAGCGGTTTATTATACGACCTTTACGCCCACGCCTGTCAACACTCAAAGTGTCTGTACGATTGGCACAGGACAAGGCAACCTCTATATCCTGCAATACCAGACTGGAAATGCGATGTTCGACTTGAATGATGATGGAACCATCACGGTGAGTGATCGGTCAATGGGTATCGGAGCCGGCATCCCGTCCGGGATTATCGTCACCGTCATCAATGGTACGGTAACAGGATACGGTGGCGTGGCCGGAGGCGTTTTTTCGCCAACGCTTTCAACGTCGAACAGCATCATACCCCTTGACTGGAGAATTGTTTTCTGAAGTAAAGGAGACGACTCCTTCGCCCTTCCCCTCTCTCCAATGGGGAGAGGGCGGGGTGAGGGAGGAATAACGAGAACGGGCTAAATCGGACTTTTTGCGAACTCCTCAGATATGGTAATAAAGAAGAGAAATATCCCCATTTTTTCGTTCCCTTTTCTTCTTCTCTTTCTCCTGGGAATGGTTCTTTCCTGTGGTGGGCAGCAGGAGGGAGCGTTCCAGACGAAAGCCGACTCGCCTCCTGTTATTACTTCCGTCAGGATTTTGCCCAGTAGACCTAACAAAGAGAGCGAGTTAAGTCTATTGATTCAGAGTCAAAACCCAGGCAGAAGTCCAATGACCTTTCGGTATCAATGGATCAAGAACGACGAAGAGATATCGGGTGAGAATACGAGCACGCTAAAAAGTGGAAATTTTAAGAAAGGGGACCTGATCCGGGTTAAGGTAACCCCATCCACCGGAAAGACGGACGGAAACCTGTTTTCATCGCAGCCGGTCAAGATCCTCAACTCTCCACCTGTTATTCAAGAGGTCTGGATCGAGCCGAAGGTGGCACGTGTGACAGACCGATTAACGGCGAATCTGAAAGGCTCAGATGCGGATGGAGATTCGATTAATTATCTTTACAAATGGGAGAAGAATGGCATCGTTTTACCCGGAGAAGAAAGCTCCTTCTTGGAAGCAAACCGATTTAAAAAGCGAGATTCGATTACTGTGACCGTAACCCCCAACGACGGAGAAGCTTCTGGCAACCCTAAGAAATCTGAAGCCATTGTTATCTTGAATAGCCCCCCGACGATTACTTCATCTCCGCCTACTGCCACAGAAGGAAGGGTCTATACTTATCACGTGATGGCCGATGATCCGGATAATGATCCCGTCATTTTTACTTTAAAAACTGCACCCAAAGGAATGGAGATCGATAAAGAAACTGGTGTCATCCGGTGGGAGGTCCAGAAACGGGATGAAGGAGCGCAATTAATAGAGATTGAAGCCTCTGATTCCGAAAGGGCTAAGTGCTTTCAAAGATTCACTCTAACTTTCGAGCTTAAATGATAAAACCTTAGAGGGATGAAGGAAATGAATAAAAAAGGAGTGACGTTGCTCGAATTGATTATCGTCTTTGTTATCATCGCTATTATGGCAGCATTCTTGGCCCCCGGTATTGGCTCCTGGCTGCCCAGATATCGCCTGAGGAGCGCAACCAGAGATATTGTATCAACGATGAGAACTGCACAGATACGAGCCATTTCTTCAACTTTCCCGTCTTCAAATAACCCTTTAGTGTATCAGGTTAACTTTACTGCGGGCACTAGCTACATCCTCCAACATACCACAGGTGGTGTGACAACTGACGATGGGGCAGCCCAATCGCTTCCTTCTGGGATTACGATAAATACGGGCGCTTTACCAGGCGCAATAGCCCAATTTAAGCGTGATGCTACGTGTTCGGGTGGAAGCATAGCATTATCGTATCAAAAAGGAGGAGTCACGAAAGAGCAAAAGTATATTCTTCTCAACCCAGCCACCGGGAAAATAACAATTCAATAAATTCGCCCGGCGAGACAAACGTTTTGCGGGCGGTAGCATGAGGCGTGCGCCGCCGCGCAGGTAGAGCAGTGGCATGGGCGGAGGGAAGGGAGGTGACAAAGATGACGAAGAAACTATTGGTATTTTTTTTAGTTTTTGCAGTAGCAGCGGCTATCAGTTTGCCCTCCTTTGCCCAAGACCAAGTTGAAGGAAAAGTTCAAGCGCTCGATAAAGCCGCGAACAAGATTACCATTAATGGGAGCGAATATTCGCTAAGCAATAAAGCGGCTCAGGTCATGGTCAAAGTCGGAGATATAGTTCAGGCCACTATAAATGGAAATACAGTGATCAAACTTGGTGTGTTGAAGTGAAAGGGCTTGTGACGCTTAAATATTGTCAACTTTCGAGGATTCTCGATAAGCTCTTAGCTCCTCACAACCAGACTGTACATCTAATGCAACGCAATAATTCTTTTTCCATGCTTCTGATATTTCCCCGCCCTCTCCCTCAGGAGACTGTTTCACAATTGTAGGGGCTTGATTTATCAAGCCCACCAATAGGGCTCAATGAATTGAGCCCCTACAACAGATTGTGTCTGTCAGTCAAGCTTTCCCCCCGAATGCCCCCTTTCCGATCATCTTCTTCCGAAAACTTTCACAATCAGGGTCAGGTTCTAAAACAAATTTGAACAAAAAATATTGTTGACAAAAGGACCTGATTTAATAAAATTAGGCAAGCACGAGATTATATGTTCATGAAGCCAATGAATAATAGAGGTGTCACATTAATTGAACTGCTTATTGTGTTTGTCGTTATCGCTATCATGGCCGGTCTTTTGGTCCCTCACATCGGCGCCTGGTTGCCAAGCTACCGGTTAAGAAGCGCAACAAGAGATATTGTATCGACCATGAGAACGGCTCAGGTAAAGGCAGTTTCAAGCAATACCCAATTCCGAGTTAATTTGAACGATGGCGACATCGGTGTTAACAGTTATGTCCTCCAATATTATACCGCAGGGACGTGGGTGAGCGAAGGAGCTGTGCAGTGTCTTCCGACAGGAATTGCCATCATTGCAAATACCTTTCCTGGAAAGTACGCAAACTTCAACCCCAATTCCACATCATCTGCCGGAAGTGTCACATTGCAGAACTCGAAGGGAGCCACGAACAGGATCAGTCTCACCTCGGCTACGGGGAGGGTAAGTATAAATTGATGGGTATCTTGGGGAGAAGGGGCTTCACATTAACAGAGGTTCTCATCGGTCTCATTATCCTATCCGTTGGCATCCTTGCGATTACCACCCTTCATATCACTTCAACGAAGAGTGGTTATTTTAGTAATAATGTGGCTCAGGCCACCATTTTTGCTCAAGATAAATTGGAGTTCTTGAAAAATCTGCCTTATAACGATTCCGATTTGAGCATCGGACAACATAACGAAGGGATCGTCTCGGGTACTATTTTTTCGAGACAGTACACCATCGTGGAAGATGCAGGAAATTCAATGAAGACGATTACGGTCATTATTGATTGGGCAAATCAAGGGAGTCACAGCATCTCTTTTTCGACCATCAGGGCAAAATAATACTTTAACCAATTATTAACAATGTCATAATAGGATCGAAACTTCATGTAATGAACTGTGGGATGAAATCGATAGAAGTAACTCCCCCCCTTCCCCCTCTTAATCTAAGAGGGGGGATATTCCTCCTCTTAAGATAAGGGGAGGTTAGGTGGGGTTAAAATAAGAGAGGGACAGAGTGGAGTTAAGGGAGGATGAACTAGGGTAAGGGGGGTATGAAATTTTTGCGGAATGATCCGACGTTGAAGTCACGGCGGCGAGAGCTGAGGCGTAATCAGACTGATGCGGAGAAGGCCCTCTGGGCATCCTTGCGAAGCAAGCAGTTCTATGGGATGAAATTTTTTCGTCAGTATAGCATCGGTCCTTATATTTTGGACTTCTACTGTCCAACCGCGAAGCTTGCAGTAGAATTGGACGGCGGACAGCACAATCAGTGCGAGAATAAGGAGTATGACGAAAGCCGTTCAGAATATCTGAAGGCGCAGGGAATTAAAGTAGCGCGGTTTTGGAACCATGAAGTATTACTTGATATTCAAGGCGTCCTGGCCGGACTGGCGCTGAAGGTAATCCCTTCTAACCCCCCTTCATCCCCCCTTACTTTAGGGCTTAACTCCCCTCTGTCCCCCCTTACTTTAAGGGGGGATGAAGGGGGGTTAAAGAAGAATGGGGTGACACTCATAGAGTTACTCATTGCCTTAGTGGTGAGTACCATCCTTACCGCCGTTTTGTATAGGATATTTATTAGCCACCAGAAAATCTACACGGTTCAGGATCAGGTGGCGGATATGCAGCAAAATGTAAGGATTGCTATGGGTCAGATGACCAGGGAAATCAGAATGGCTGGATATGGGGGCAACATGTTGACTATTTTCGGTAACGTCAACGGATTTACAAATATCATCACCCCGGCAAGCGATGCGATCACAGTCATCTTCGCGGATGAGGTAGGAGAATTGAAACAAAACGCTTCGAGAGGTGCTCAGCAGTTGAAGGTAACCGACGCAAGCATATTTAATACGGATAAAAAGAAATATTTATGCCTTAATGGGCTCAATAATTATGTGATCCATAGTGTAGCAACAGACACAATTACTGTGACTGCTCCCTTAGCAGAGGATCATCCAATCCATCAACCTGTCTATTTGGTTAAAGCGGTCAGTTACTATATCGGGCTGAGTGGCGGCAAAAGCGCGCTTCGAAGAAATGAGAATACCGGAGGCGGCGGGCAGCCTTTGTCGGAAAATATAGAGAATCTTGAATTTAGCTATGTTGATGCAAAGGGAGATGCGACCGCGAACCCGCCGGATATTCGAATGGTCAAAGTAACGGTCACCGCAAGAACAAGCAGGCTTGACCCCGATTACAAGGGAGGAGACGGATATCGCAGAAGGACATTATCCTCCAATGTTAAGGTCCGAAACATGGGATTATAGGTATTTACATATGGGGTGGAGAGAGTTGAAAGCAAGACCTTTGAGAGAAGAAAGAGGGGTTGTGCTGGTATTAAGCATGCTCTTGCTTTTGGTGGTGACACTCATCGGAATCAATGCCTTAAATACGAGCATGTATGACATACGTATCTCTGCCAATGAAAGGGCGTCGGTGCAGGCCTTTTACGTGGCCGAGGCGGGGATAAACGAGTTTATGGGCAGGTTTCGAAACGGGGCGACAAATGAAATAGCGGACAGTGATCCAGAAAACCCGAACTGGAGAATTCTCCTTGCCAAATATCCGGGGGAGGGGGCAACCCGTATAGGTTACGGTTCTGGTGTTTCAAATTCTATCCCGAGTTTACAAAACCAGTTGGATTTCGGGGTAGAAGTAAAACATAAAATAGACGCTGCGAACAAAGTGGTTAAATCTGGCGGGATCCCAGTCTACATACTGAAGAGCTACGGATCCACGGCAGATGGCGGGAATAAGGTATTAGAAGTAGAGCTGGTAAAAGGGCCTGATTATGATCCTCCCGCGGCGCTCTATTCAGAGATGCCTGTTCATATTCATGGGAGTTCAACGTCTATTGACGGGAATGACGGCTGCGGTACAACGAATAAGCCAGGCATTACGACAACGACGGCGACAACGCCGCCCATTGCAGAATCGGGCAATCCATCCGTAAACGGTTCACCGCCTAGAGTCACTCAAGCAAGTATCCCGGTTCCCGCTAATCTGCCACTCAAAGAGATGATAAATTATTTAAAAGGCGACGCCAATTTCAAGTATAATTACAGTGGAGATCAGACGTTGACTGGATATTCTGATAGCTGGGGAACACCTATCAGCGATGATACAACCGTTCCAATAACATACACGGGGCCGATGAATATCGTCTATTTCAATATGAATGGGGATAAAACAATAAGGTTGGCGGGAGGGTCCCATGGAGCAGGCATTCTTCTTGTTGAGGGAAATCTTGAGATTGACGGAGGATTTACCTGGTACGGGGTAATATTGACGACAGGAGCAGTGACCTATACAGGGAGCGGGCAAAAAAACGTGACAGGGGGCATCATGGCGGGAGAAAACGCTACGACTGGGATAGAGATCGACGAAAATGCGGGTATTCTTTATTGCAGCGCTGTATCAAAGAAATTGAAAGATGTTATTCCACCTCTGAAAATAACCCGCTGGAGAGAAATATTTTAAACTTATATCTGGTGATGGTGTAACGCGTCAAACAATTTATTGGCATTAGTTCCCGGGGCGTTATCCCCTCGGAAAAGGGAATCTAGTCCAGAAATTCTGGATTCTGGGTCAAGCCCGGAATGAAAATTAAGGTAAAGGGACTTTCGATTTATTTACGGAGTGGCTGAAGCTTGCGAATCTTTTCCCTCGCTTCGGCAAACGAATCATCCAATTTTAGGACAAGGTTGAAAGTATCGAGTGCCTCTAAAGTCTTCCCGCACGCCTCATAGGCCAGACCCAAATTGAAGTGGAGCCAGGCCAATTTTTCCTTGGATAATCCCGGTATCCTAGAGGATATTTTATAATACTCAATGGACCTGCTGTAATCGCCCTTCTCCAGATAGCAATTTCCCAGCATGATATAACTATCAAATTTCATACTGGCTGCTGACGAGGCCAATTCAAACTCGGTGATGGCGTAATCGAAAAGCTCCATCTCCTTATAAGCGACGCCCAGATGATAGTGCATCTCCGAATCCTTATCAAGAGTTGAGATTCCAGGTTCCGAAGATGACATCGAAGGGTTCATCGCAGGAGGGGAAAGAAGGTCGGAGGTTTCTGCGATAGATTTTCTCGCCGGGGGATAAAGAGAGCCGGGAGGAAGGGAATCCTGTGCCGAGGGGGGGAGAACCCTCTCCTTTGGCTGTTGAGGGCTCTCAATATTCCTAAGGCCCTTTACTGCCTCGGAGTCGTTGGGATCAATCTGCAGAATACTCTGGTAGCAATTCTTTGCGTTTCCTGTCAGCCCTTCCTTTAAATACAATTTCGCTATCTGATGGAATGCTTCAACGAATTTTGGATTAACCGAAAGAATCTTTTTATAGATAGAGATAGCCCGGAAATTCAGATCTTCTTCCCCGTAAAGGTTGGCCACCTTCAGGTAGGCCTGAATTGCTTTATCCTCTTCTCCACTTTTTGAATAGAGATCCCCCAATTTTAAGTGTAGTCGCTTGTCTTGAGGGTCGGCCTCAAGTAATTTCAAATACTCCTTGACGGCCTTTTGGGGCTGCCCTTTCAGGATGTACTTCTGCGCGGTGTCTAAAATATTTTCTTTATCGATAGCCAAATTCTTCCTCAAAAAAAAATTAATTAAAAGTTAGCCAATTCACCTAAAAATGTCAAGCCATTAAAGACTCACGAATTGCCTCACATTAAATGTTACCCGTTTGGTTAAGCAAAAGGTATCGTTGACTCATAATTCATGTTACCCGACAATTTCCCCTTTTAAGGGGGATTGTCATGAGTCCACGAGCCAGAAT